>TARA_R110002012_G_scaffold303697_3_pt1 | contig 40567 bp, 36 predicted proteins | sample TARA_R110002012 | Tara Oceans TARA_R110002012 (sample SAMEA4396515) | marine metagenome | biome: Westerlies Biome; feature: [DCM] deep chlorophyll maximum layer (ENVO:01000326); material: water (ENVO:00002006), including particulate matter (ENVO:01000060) such as... | depth 40 m
ATATGGAAAAGCTGCATCAATTGGCCGCAAAGGGTTGGGGCGATTTTGAAAAGAAAATAGTTATTAAGGTAAGCGACTACAGATCGGCCCTGATTCAGGGCAAGTACCTGGCCAAGAAGGGCCTCTGGGTTAGTGAGTTCAGGATAGAGTCGGGGCTTAACTGCGGAGGACATGCTTTTGCTACTGACGGCCTCCTGCTGGGGCCAATTCTGAACGAGTTCAAAAACAAAAGAGCAGAATTGCGTATCGAACTATTTGAAATATACAACAGAGCACTCCAGGAAAAAGGCCTCCGCACCTATAATGAAGCTCACCCAATAAAAATCACAGTGCAGGGAGGCATAGGCACTTATGAGGAAGATCAGTTTCTCAGAAGGTTTATGGGAATGGACAGCACCGGCTGGGGCACACCATTTTTACTTGTACCAGAGGCCACCACCGTAGACGACAAGACGTTGCAGTTGCTGGCTAAAGCAGGGCAAGATGACCTCAAACTAAGCAAAAACTCCCCCCTCGGTGTGCGCTTTCATTACCTGAAAGGAACCAGTTCGGATGAGGAAAAACTTAATCGAATTAAAAAAGGTCGGCCCGGCAGTCCCTGCACAGAAAAATACCTCGTTTCCAATACCGAGTTTACCAAAGAGCCAATTTGTACTGCCTCCTACAAATACCAGAAATTAAAGGTAAAACAGTTGCAGGGGATGGAGCTCCCGGAAGATCAATACCAGCAGCAATTAAGCAATGTGCTCGATAAAGAATGTCTGTGCATCGGATTGAGCAATTCAGCGGTACACACTTACCAACTCAAGCCATTCAAAAAACTGGAGGCAGTTACTATTTGCCCGGGCCCAAACATTGTCAATTTTTCGGCAACATTGTCTCTTCAAGCTATGGTCGATCACATTTATGGCAGGGCCAATGTGATCTCCAACCCGCAAAGGCACCATATGTTTATCAGGGAACTACAGCTCTATATCGATCACCTGAAAGAATCGATGGAATTCAATAGCGGCGAGTTGGCTATTAAAAAGGACAAATACCTCAAAACATTCCATGACAACTTGCTGGACGGCATAGCCTACTACAGGCATATTGTAGTCGACATCGCCCATGGTATCGAAGAGCTGAAATATCGGTTTCTAGACTCGCTTGAAAAAGAAGAACACAAACTTCGGTCGTTGTACGAAAACTACGTTAGCCATACAAATTCTCTTGAGGCAGTATAAAGCACCACATGAGCCCCTTGCAGAAGACTCGGGGGCGACATAACTTACGGACATGTTTTCAAAAGCCTGCGAATATGCCGTAAGAGCGGTCATGTACATTGCCATCAAAAGCGCTAAAGGGCTGAAACCGGGCTTCAAAGAAATCGCCAGGGAAATTGACGCCCCGGATCCGTTTGTTGGTAAAATCTTGCAACAGCTGGTCAGGGAAGGTATCATATCTTCCAATAAAGGCCCGAACGGCGGGTTTTATCTTCACCCCGAAGGCAAGCCTGTGCCACTGATGGACATAGTGAGGGTAATTGATGGCAAGGAGGTGTTCAGCCTCTGCGTGCTTGGGCTGAAGGACTGCTCGGACAAATTCCCATGCCCTATTCATCACGATGTAAAAGCCTTCCGGGATAAATTGAAGGAAAGCATGCAAAACCAGCACGTTCAGGATCTTGTGAAAAAAATAGAGCAAGGCAAAGTGTTTCTTAAAAACCATAGCATTAACAGCTAGAGAAGATTTGCGCAGCGGTGCACCTCGAAGCATTTGCAACTATTTTACCCCTCTCCTGAAACAATCTCTTCTGCTTACAAAGGCGAATCTATTGGAACCAGATGCGCTTTTTGAAAAGAACTGGCTCAAGACCCCAAAGGCTAACTTTTTCAGGCTCCTACACTCACCTTTCATCTACACGAAATAAGCTCAAGCAAAAGGTAATTTAATAAAAGACTTTTTAATCTTTTATTAATATATTTGTTGAGCAGACGAAATCCTCAGAGGCTAGTCAGTTGGAAGGCCTTTGTGCATTTCAGAATGACGCTGCAACTCAGCCTTTGCAGGTATGGGCGGCAGTTGACCAATATTATCTACCCAGAACAAAGAAAGACATGGAACTAAACCAGGAAATTCTTAGTGACATTATCGTACACATGAAGTATGCACGGTACATTCCGGAGCTCAATCGCAGGGAACTATGGCCGGAAATCTGCGGTCGCTATGAAGAAATGATGGTGGACAAATACCCTCATATGCGAGAGGAGATTCGGGAAAACATGGCGTTTGTACTACAAAAAAAAGTACTTCCCTCCATGCGGGCCATGCAGTTTGCAGGTCCTCCTATTATTAAAAACAACAGTCGTATTTACAACTGTGCCTACTTGCCAGTAGACGATATCAGGGCGTTTTCTGAGGCCATGTTTCTACTACTGGGCGGAACTGGCGTTGGGTTTTCCGTTCAGTTGCACCACGTCAGTCAATTGCCTGCTGTTCAAAAGCCCGAGCGGAGAAGAAGATTTTTGGTCGGCGACAGCCTGGAGGGCTGGGCCGATTCCATCAAAATGATTATGAAAGCCTATTTTGGATTTCACAGCACTCTGCCTGACTTCGATTACTCGGATATACGGCCCAAGGGAGCGAGGCTGGTTACCGCCGGCGGCAAAGCGCCAGGCCCTGAACCTCTAAGAGTTTGCCATGCTCATGTCATCTCCGTTCTTGAAAGAAAGCAGAACGGTGAAAAGCTGTCCTCACTGGAGTGCCACGACATCATGTGTCATATTGCCAATGCAGTGCTTTCGGGTGGCATTCGCAGGTCAGCTATGATATCTCTTTTTTCGCCGCAAGATGATGAAATGCTGAGCTGCAAGTTTGGCAACTGGTGGGAGCTTAATGAGCAAAGAGGCCGGGCCAACAACTCCGTGGTGCTCACCAGAGACGGCACTACCAAAGAGTCTTTTATTAAGCTTTGGAAGAAAATAGAGCTGTCGGGCTCTGGAGAACCTGGTTTCTATTTCACTAATCACCCAGAGTGGGGAACCAACCCTTGCTGCGAAATTGCTTTGCGGCCTTTCCAGTTCTGTAACCTCTGCGAAATTAACGTTTCGGATGTAGAAACGCAGGAAGACTTGAACGCAAGGGCCAGAGCGGCTGGTTTTCTGGGCACACTTCAGGCCGGATTTACCGATTTCCATTACCTGAGGGAAGAATGGATTAAAACAACGGAGGAGGATGCTCTTATCGGCGTAGGAATGACGGGAATAGCCAGTGGGAGAGTTTTCCAAATGGATTTGAAGGAAGCGGCTGATGAAGTGAAGCATGTCAACATGGAGGTATCGGCGAAAATTGGGATAAACTTTGCTGCCAGGTGCACTACAATAAAACCCTCCGGCACCAGTTCACTTGTATTGGGCACCTCTTCTGGCATCCACGCCTGGCACAACGATTTCTACCTGAGAAGGGTAAGAATAGGTAAGAATGAAGCATTGTACCAATACTTGAAGGACAACCACCCTGAGCTGCTGGAAGACGACTTACTCAACGAGAAACAGGGCATTATCTGTATCCCCCAGAAGGCACCTAAAGGGAGCATTACACGAAGCGAAAGTGCCATGGATTTACTGGAAAGAATAAAAATCTTTAATACTGAGTGGGTGAGGAATGGATATCGTCTTGGCAACAATGCTAACAACGTATCGGCAACAGTGTCCATCAAAAAAGACGAATGGAAAAAAGTCGGACAATGGATGTGGGAGAACAAAGCATCCTATAATGGTTTGAGTGTGCTGCCGTTTGACAGTGGAAATTATCAGCAACCTCCATTTGAAGATATTACTGAGGAGAAATTCAATGAACTGGAAATAAGCTTACGCAGCATTGACCTCTCAAAGGTAGTGGAGGGGGAAGATGAGACCGACCTGCAAGCGGAGGCAGCGTGCGCCGGCGGTGCCTGCGCTATCGTTTAGCCCCTCTTCCCCAGCTCAATCAACTGCAGGTTCTTAACCCCCTCTGGCGTAAGATCAAACCGCATGATGGTGCGCATTTTGTGAAAGCCCTGCATGCCAGCTGCACCCGGGTTGATGTGGATCAGAGGAAGCCTTGCTTTGTCGGTAAGGACTTTCACTATATGAGAGTGCCCGCAGATAAAAAGATAAGGTTTGATCGTATCCAGTTGCTTTATTACCCTTCGGTTGTACCTGGGGGGGTAGCCGCCTATATGCGTGATCCAGATCGTTTTTTCTTCCCGTTCGAATACCTGGTCTTCCGGATATGAATGTCTCAGGTCAGCGCCGTCGATATTACCATATACGGCTACGACCGGCTTGAAGGCCTCCAGCTTATTCATGACCTCCTGGTCGCCAATGTCGCCAGCATGCCAAATTTCATCACACCCCGCAAAATATTCAAACACTCTTTCGTCCAGATAACCGTGCGTGTCTGAGATCAGTCCTATTTTTGTCATTATATATTCAATACGAATTCAGACAAATAAACAAGTTTAGAAAGAATATTTGGTAGGTTTACGATATTCGTTTCGCTACCCAGAATACTACACCAAATAGAAAAATGAACATTGATAGTCAGCATAGAATAGACTACAGTCAAATCAGAGCTAATCTGATTATTCTTTTCATTGTGGCGGTCTCAGTAGTGATTGGCGTGGCGCTATTCCTCAACGCCAGGCTCGACAGGTTCATTGCCATGAATGCCGACCTCGGCAAGGTAATTAATGTAGCTGGCAGACAGCGAATGTTGAGCCAAAATATCAGCAAAACAGGGCTGCTGATTTATTATTCCGATAGCCTTTCCATCGACCGAAAGAAAACAATCGATTCCCTTTCCCTTATTTTTGCAGAGGCTCATCGCTCACTGAAAGGAGACAATTTTGCCTTCCATGAAAATAAAGAGCAACGCACAAGGCTAGATTCTCTTTTTGACAAGCTTGAAATTTCTTTTCAGGGCCTGACCAGCACGGCCAAATCTATTGCTCATTCAAGCCCGGTGTCGAAACAAAATGCAGAAAGTCTTCTGGCATACGAATCGGCCTTTCTACCCTTGATGGATGAAATCACCAATGAGTATGAGCGCCTCTCCTCCGAAGTATTGGATGAGATAGATAGTAGCACCACACTGGTCAATTATTCAATCGCTATTTCAGTATTACTTTCAGCAATTACGGTGCTACTGGTCACACTAAATGCCATCAAGCACTATTCTGTAAGGCTTGAACAAACGAGAGAAGATTTAGAAAAATCAGTTAGCCAGGAAAAGTTAAAAGCCGATAAGCTTGAGTTTCTAACACGGTCAATTAAGGTTGGTATTTGGGAAAAAAGTGTTTCTGACGGCGCAGAGAGGTGGTCGGAAGCACTCTACACCCTGCTAGGGTACAAAAAAGACGAGATAAGACCTACGTCGGAGACATTTCTTAGCCTGGTGCATCCGGCTGATGTTCCCATACTTATGGACTCCACGGATTCATCCATAAAAACTGGCCTTCCCTCAACCATAGAGGTGAGAGTGAAGATGAAGAGCGGGGATTACAAATGGGTAGAGGCCACCGGCAATACGCAACGCTCTGAGAATGGGAAAATTTCCTTACTCATTGCCGGCATTGTTGACATCCATGACCGCAAAGTGCTTGAAATGCAGCTCAAGGCCTTTATCGAAAGGGCTCCTGCGTCGATTGCAATGTTCAACAAAGACCTGCGGTACATAGCGGCAAGCCAAAAATGGGTCGAAGAATACAACATTCAAGATCAGGTCATTATCGGGAAAAGCCACTACGATATTTTTCCTGAAATAAATGACAGCTGGAAAGATATCCACAGAAAATGCCTGAATGGTGCTGTTGAAATGAGAGACGAAGATCCATTTGAACGAGCAGACGGCACGATCCAATGGCTAAAATGGGAGGTGAGGCCATGGTACATCGACCAGGATACTGTTGGAGGTATCCTCATGTTCACAGAAGACGTTACCAACAACAGACTCAAGAAGGAAGAGTTGCAAAAAGCAAAAGAGGTCGCCGAAGAAGCTTCCAAGGCCAAGGAGCAGTTTTTGGCCACCATGAGCCATGAAATACGCACTCCTCTGAACGCCATCAATGGCATTACCCAAATCCTTTTGCTGGAAAACCCAAGGTTCGATCAAAAGGAGCACCTCAACCTGCTGAAATTTTCTGGCGAAAGTCTGCTAAGCCTCATCAACGACATCCTCGATATATCTAAAATAGAGGCGGGAAAATTGGTACTTGACTATGCGCCATTTGATTTTTTCTATTTGGTGAATGCGATTAAAAGCTCATTGGTTTTTCGGGCAAAGGAAAACCTGGTCACGGTAGAGGTAGACTACGATAAAAACCTTCCCCATGCGTTTATAGGTGATGACACGAGGGTCACACAAGTTCTGTACAATTTAGCTGGCAACGCTATTAAATTTACCGAAAATGGCAACGTGACCATTTCGGCTAAATTATTAAGCCGAAGGGATAACTTTTGCAAAATGCGGGTGTCAATAACCGACACAGGAATTGGCATGTCCGAAGAACAGCAAAAGGGTATTTTTGAAGCATTTAGTCAGGCTGAAGGTGGAACTACCAGAAAATATGGAGGAACAGGTCTTGGCTTGTACATCACAAGGAAAATTTTGGAGATGATGGGTTCCGAAATTCAGTTGCAAAGTAAACCTGGAGAGGGTTCAACCTTCTTTTTCGATATCGAACTTGAGGAAACCACTCTCGAAGTGGAGCTGACAAAGGGAGCGGTACAAAAAAGCAAAGACTTCAATGGCAAAGACGTACATGTGCTGGTAGCGGAAGATAACACAGCCAATCAAATCATCATGAAGAAGTTTCTCAAGTATGTGGACATTACTTTTGACATTGCATCCAATGGATTAGAAGCTTTTGATGCCTTGCAAAAAAAGACATATGATTTGGTGCTGATGGATCTCCAAATGCCGGTAATGGATGGGTTTACGGCGACCATCAAAATACGGGGCAGCACCGACGAGTATTTCCAAAACATCCCCATCGTTGCGTTAACGGCTGACGCATTCTCCAATATTCGGGAAAAAACATTTGCCGTTGGTATGACTGACTATCTCAGCAAACCATTTAAACCAGCAGATCTTTATGCCATTATTGAGAAATATGCCGGGCGAGTAAAAAAGGAAGTGACAGTGGCTGATTCTTCTCTAAAGAGTAAAATCTATGAGTTAGGAGAAGGCGACAAGGAATTTGTAATGGAGTTTTCCAACAACAGCGTGCAAAACTACACCGAGTTTGTTGCCGACTTGCAGAAATCCGTTAAGGAGAAAAACCTTGAGCTCTTGCATCGAATCACACATAAAATAAAGTCTTTAAATATGCTGTTTGAGCTAACAAATCTGGAGTCGAAAATTGACGAGCTTAAGTCGCACAAAGAAACATTTTTCTCACAAAAATTGCTTGTGGAGGCTATTGTGAAGGAGGCCACCACAGTTATAGAAGACATCAAAAGTACGATAGCAAATGACTAAAACATATGTAATTGTGGACGACGACAGGGCGTTTGTTACCCTACTCAAAAAAAGATTGGATAGCTTTCCATATTTGAAGTGCTTAGGAGTATACTACAGTACAGTAGAAGCAGCAGTAGGGATCACGAGGCTAAAGCCCGATATTCTTTTTTTGGATATGGAAATTGATTCCCTCAACGGACTTGATGTACTAGCCGTTCTTGAATATCAGCCCAAGACCATTGTAGTTTCGAGCAACGCTAACTATATGGAAGAGGCATTTTCATTTAAGATTTATGATTATTTAAAAAAGCCACTGCCAGACATTAGCAGGCTTCAAACAGCGCTCAACAAAGTTATTTAGCATATTGATGTTATCATTAGAAAAGAAAAAATCTCTTAGAGTGTGCGGCATGGTGTCGCTCACCATTGCCTTGATAGTAATGATAGGATGGATGCTCGATCTATCCTACTTAAAAGATCTGGGGGTAGCGGGAGCGAGTATGAAGTTTAATACAGCTCTGGGCTTTTCTCTGCTGGGGCTGGCACTTATAGCTAAGGCCTCCGAGCAAAAATGGGCAGTGGTCGTTTTAACTATTCTGCTTAGCATCCTTACCCTGGTAACATTAGCTGAATATATTTTTGGCGTTAGCCTGGGAATAGACCAGCTATTTGTAACCGACCGGCGGAGTGTGAAGTATCCCGGAAGGATGTCCACAGGAAGTTCCACTGCATTTTTATTAACGGCTTTTGCGCTTACCAATTTAACAACCCGCAGATGGTATTTGCGGCTAAAGCAATACGGCCTCCACCTTGTTTCATTTATGGCACTCCTGTCCATTTTGGGAGTGGCGTTTGGGCTGTCGCCAAACGACAGGTTGATCTTTATTTCATCAATGGCATTGCACACAGCCATATTATTTTTAGCTACTTCCATTTGCCTTTCAAGCCTCTCACAATTTGGCTTAGCTGATATTTTGACAGGAAAAAAGCCAGGAAATATACTGTCCAGAAGAATGTTTGTACTGATGACGGGAACAGTTCTGATTGCAGGCTATTTGCTGACTACGCTTGAATCTCATCAATTCATAACTGCCAAGACATCAACAGTACTAATTGGCGTTATTTCGTTGTTCTTTAGCTTGATTTATGTCGGTCTCATTGCTAAGCGCCTCAATTTGTCTCATGACATAAGGCGATATACAGAAAATCAGTTGCAGTCGTATAACGAGGCGCTGGAGTCAAAAGTGGCTGAGCAAACAAAATCAATGAAAACTACGTTGGATCGCCTTAACGATATTAACCGGGTGGCCATGATTGGTGGATGGGAGGTTGATCTGGCAACCAATAGAGTTGCCTGGAGCACCACAACAAAGCGTATCCACGAAGTGCCTGAGGACTACCAGCCCGACCTGTCAACCGCTATTAAGTTTTACAAAGAAGGTGAAGACCGAAACGCCATGGCCAAAACAGTCAATGATGCCATTTCACTAGGCTTACCATGGGACCTGGAACTAAGAATAATTACCTCAGCTGGCAAAGAAAAATGGGTGAGGGCAATAGGTAAACCAATTTTTGAAAATGGAAAGTGCGTGAGGCTAAACGGTACTTTTCAAGACATTGACAAAAGAAAACGGGTAGAAATAGAGGCAACGGAAGGGCGAGAATTTCTGCAAACACTCATTGACAACATCCCTGTAAATATTTACGCTAAGGATATTGAATCTCGAAAGATCCTCATTAACAAAGCCGAGTTGTCGCTTATGGGCCTCAACGATAAGGCGCTGGTTATTGGCAAAACAGATCATGAGTTGTTCCCGAAAGCCTCTGCTGACTTATCTAAAGCGGAAGACTTACAAGTATTTTCGACGGGAGAACCTATATTGGGTGTAGAGACCTCCATGACACTAAACTCCGGAGAAACACGTTGGTTTCTGACATCAAAAATACCGGTAAAAAACACAGAAGGCATTATCACTGGCCTACTTGGGGTTAGCGTGGACATTACCGACAGAAAGCGCAGTGAAGAATCACTTAAGGGGGCTGCCTCCTTTAAAAGGCAACACCAGGAGCTACAGAACTTTTTTTCTACTCTTTCCGAACAACTTCTGAATCCTTTGGTAAGTTTACTCAAAGAGATTGAAACTATCGGTGGGGAGAATGAGGAAAAGCTGGCCAGCAACGTAAACAGGCTTCAAATGTCACTACGAACGACGGTGAAAGTGATTGAGGACTTTACGCTTTCGACAAAAAACTCCAACTCCGATGACTGGCGTAACATCAAATAGTAAGTCAGAATAGTTTTATTTGAAGGTAAGTTTTGCGTTTGCTTACACATGCGGGTATGTCACAAAGCTATATTGCAGTACCTTTGCAGTGTTTATTACAGAATAATTTTTCTGCATACTATGGAAATTGTAAAAGTATTGATTTGCGAGGATGATGAGGCACTGAGCTCTCTGATACGATTTAAACTCTCCAGAGCAGGCTATCGGAATTGTGAGTTGGCTGCAGACGGCAAGAAGGCAAAAGAGATGATACGAGACAATGAGTATGACTTAGTCATCACGGATATCCATATGCCCTATGCCTCAGGGCTGGAGCTGACGACGTATATAAGAGAGGAACTGAAAAGGCAAACACCCATCATCATACTGTCATCAGAAGGAGTGGAAAATACTGTGCTTCAAAGTTTTAATTTGGGCATCAACGATTTTCTTACAAAGCCCTTCAGCCCGCAAGAGCTTGTCATAAGGGTGAAAAAATTGCTTGGGCATCAATAGTTTCATCACAGAAAGCCTTGATTCCAATAGAGCTCATATACTTCCTTAATACGTTAATGGCGACGGCTGCTATTGGAGTGGTAATCCTGATTATTGTGCTAAAGGTCAGAAAAAAATACCGATATGAAAGTGAGAAAAGTCTACTCAAAGTAATAGAGAAGGACCTTAACAACTATTTGATATCTTCCACTGAGAATGAAGGAGTTAAATGGAAAAGTGTTCACCACTATCAACTAAATGAAATTAAAGCCAAACTTGAAAATAGCTTTCTTAAGGGGGTCTTTATAAGGCACTTGATCTCTTTAAGGAAAAACCTCTATGGAGAGTTTGATGAGGTATTGGAGGATTTGTATGAGCTTCTCGGACTTCATGAGTTGAGCATAAAGAAAGCCAATAGCCGGAGAATAACCTCGGTTGTTAGGGGAATACATGAACTGAGTCAATTTGAGTACAAATCCGGATATCATCATGTCCTCCAGCACCTTGGCCATAGCAGTCAAATTGTGAGGCAGGAAACCCAGGTGGCCTTGCTAAATTTGAGTGCAGGAAGTCCGCTGTTCTTTTTAAAAACAAGCTGGAAGGATCTTTCCGGCTGGCACATATTAAGTTTGCATCATACCTTGCTAAGGACAGGCCTTGCTCACCGTGTGCAATATGACTACTGGCTACGCAATCCAAACTGGGAAGTACGAGCGTTTATTATTGACATGTGTGTGTTTTTTAGGCTTGTTGCACACATGGACAACATAAGGATTCATCTTTTCAGTGACGAATATCAGGTTCAGGCGGCGGTTTTAAGAGCCGTTACAGAAATGGGAGACGACAGGGATGCTCCAGGCGTCTATAAATTCCTGGTGAACACTGACCGGCAAGACTTAAAAATTCTGTCTATCAATGCACTGGCAAAAGTAGGTGGACCCGATGAGGTGGAAGGTTTGCTCACCCTTCTTGAGACAGACCATTCCGACACGTTGCTGGCGACAGTTATGGCCATTGAAGAAATTTCTGGCAATGCCGAAGAGCTGATCAGCAACTCGTATGATCTGCAATCTCACATTCATTTGGCTACCGCACTTGCTCACATCAGAGAACCATTGAACAACAGCTAAATCAATGATCAAGATTATATACGGTTTGCAGTTTTTATTTCTGGTATATGCTGTGGCCATCTTTTCTTCCTATTTGATTTTGGCTCTCATTTCTTACTTTGAAATGCGCAGGTACATGACGAAAAACTCATTTGCTGATTACAAAATGATTCTTTCGTCGCCTTTGGCCCCCTCCATATCGCTCGTTGCTCCTGCCTACAATGAAGGATTGACTATAATCGAGAATGTGAAATCTCTTATGTCAATCGAATACAATAACTACGACATCATTATCGTCAACGACGGGAGTAAAGACGACTCTCTTGAAAAGATGCAGCAGGCATTTGATTTAAAAAAAGTAGACTTCCTTATCGATCGCACCCTGCCTTGCAATGACATAAGGGCAATTTATAAATCAAAAAACAGGGCCTATAGAAAGCTTATTGTGGTTGATAAAGTCAACGGTGGCAAGGCTGACGCATTGAATGCTGGGATAAACATCAGTAACAAAGAACTGGTAGCCTGCATAGATGTCGACTGCATTATCCAACCAGACGCCCTGTTAAAAATGGTAAAACCTTACCTTGAAGACAGGGAAAATACGGTAGCAATTGGCGGTGTTGTTCGTATTGCCAACTCCTGCATTGTAGAAGAAGGTCGGTTGATAAAAGTTAATTTACCGGAAAGCCTCCTGGCCCGGTTCCAGGTACTTGAGTACATGCGTTCTTTTTTATTAGGCAGAATGGCCTGGAGCCGACTAAACGGCCTGATGCTCATTTCCGGTGCTTTTGGTCTTTTCAAACGTGAAGTAGTGTTGACGGTAGGTGGATACGACAAGTCCACTGTGGGTGAAGACATGGAGCTAGTGGTTCGGATCAGGAGAAAATTAATCGAGATGGGCAGAAAGGCAAAAGTGATATACGTGCCTGACCCGCTTTGCTGGACAGAGGCTCCGTCGGACAGGAAAATATTGGGTCGTCAGCGAAACAGATGGATGAGGGGCACTATTGAAACACTCAGCCGCCATAGAAAAATTTGCATGAACCCTAAATATGGTTTGCTGGGAGTTCTCAGCTACCCCTATTGGTTTATGTTTGAGCTTTTGGCACCCTGGATTGAGCTCTCAGGTTTGCTCTTTTTTGTGTACCTGACTATTGCTGGATTTGTTAACTGGGGCTATACGTTGACACTACTGTTGTTTGTATACTTGTTTTCGATATTCATTTCCGTTCTTACACTCTTATTTGAAGAAGTTTCTTTCTATCGCTACACTCGTCAAAGGGATTTTTATAAAATGCTGGCCACCGCTTGCCTTGAGCCAGTGCTTTTTCACCCCTCGGTGATGTATTGGGCAATTCGGGGAACGTTTGATAAGTGGAGGGGGAGGAAAAGCTGGGGCGAAATGTCGAGAACCGGGTTCTTAAAGAAAGCAGAGGCAAAATGACAACGAGGCAGGCTCCTTTTAGCCCTCCTCTAAAATTCACAATAATGCACAGTGGAAAAAAAATAACGATGAAACAATTACTTCTCATATTTGCAGGTCTGCTAGCCCTCCCTTTCAATACCATTGCGCAGAAGGTGACACAAGAGAAGCTGAACCAATTGGCAATGGAGCATGGCAAGCAAAGCCTCAACACTTTTTATGAGCTTTTGAGCCTTCCAAATGACGCACACTACCCTACCGATATTGAAAAAAACATTCAATGGTGCGAAAAAGCCTTTGCAAAAAGAGGATTTGCTACCAAAAGGCTGGAGACGTCAACCGTTCCCCTACTGCTTGCAGAAAGAAAGGCGAAAAAAGCCTCCAAAACAGTTCTCATCTATCTGCAGTTGGATGGACAGCCTGTAGATTCTACGAAATGGTTCCAAAAAAGCCCCTGGATTCCTGCATTAAAGAAGCCGGATGGCAAAGGTGGTTTTACGGAAATCGATTGGAGCAACCTCAGCGGTTCGTTTGATCCCGAATGGCGAATTTTTGCCCGCTCCACCAGTGACTCCAAAGGAGCGGCCATGGCGTACCTCACCTCTCTTGATGTGATGGAAAAGCTGAAAATGGAGCCTAACTTCAACATCAAGGTGATCATGGACTTTGAGGAAGAGCTAGGCTCACCAAGATTGCCGGGCGCAGTGGTTGCCTACAAGGAAGACCTGAAATCCGACATGCTCATCATATTCGACGGGCCCAGACATGTGAGCAACGAGCCTACGCTGACCTTTGGAGCCAGAGGCATTGCCACCATCACGCTCCATACATTTGGCCCGAGGGTAGCCCAGCACAGCGGTCACTATGGCAACTACGCCCCTAACCCAGCACTCAACATGGCTCAGTTGCTTGGCAGCATGAAGGACAAAGACGGCAGGGTCGTTATTCCTGGTTTTTACGACGGGATAACCTTTGATGAAAAAACCAAAGCCATTATGGCCAGCGTGCCTGACGATGAGGAATTTATCAAAAAGAAAATTGGGATTGCCGACATCGACAAAGTAGGCACAAACTACCAGGAGTCAATACAATACCCTTCCCTGAACATCAGAGGCATGTCGTCTGGCTGGGTAGGAAAAGAAGTGCGCACCATTGTGCCGCCAACCGCTACGGGCGAAATCGACGTGAGGCTGGTCATGGAAAGCGACCCGGAAAGGTTGATTGGGCTGATAAAAGAGCACATCAAAAGCCAGGGCTACTACGTAATTGACAACCGTGAGCCGACTGAAGAAGAAAGAATGTCGAAGTCGAAAATAGTTTCATTTGACTACGAAGTAAGTTACAAAGCTTTTCGCACCGACTATGACACAGAAGTGGGGCAATGGCTGGTGAAAGCCATGACAAAGGCATTTGGTACTGAACCCATTATGATTCGAACAGGTGGTGGCTCAATCCCTATCTCGCCTTTTGTTACTACACTTGGAATTCCGGCAGTGCTGGTGCCAACGGTTAACCCCGACAACAATCAGCATAGTCCCAACGAAAACATCAGGCTGGGGAACTATGTCGATGCGATAAAGACATTTACTGCTATTATGACGGAGAAGCTTTAGTGCCCTCATAAAAAGAATAAGAAAATGGTCAATCCATACTTCGAAAAATTCAAAGTGAGAGCCGCTGAAATTGGGCCAAATGGGAAGGCCAAATTCCCCGTGCTGATCAACTTTTTTCAGGAGGCAGCCTGGCAGCATGCAGATGCACTTGGCGTGTCAGTTCCAGCGCTCATGGAAAAAGGGCATACGTGGGTGTTACACCGGTTGTTTCTCAGGGTGGTGAAGCCTATAGAAAAAAATGAGGTGGTCGAGGTGGAGACCTGGCCGTCAGGCATCGAAAAGTTCTTCACGTTCCGGGACATGAGGTTCAAAAACGAAAAGCAAGAGCTGGTGGCAGAGGGTTGCACAGCCTGGGTAGTGATTGATATTGAAAAAAGACGGCTCATTCCCGTGCCTGACTATATCACGGGTGGCAACTTCGTTATTGAAAACAATCACCTCCCCCACCCCACCGACAAGCTGCCGTCGCTGGGAGAGGCTGGCAGTGGCCCCGAGTTCAAGGTATATTATCAGCACCTTGATCAAAACAACCACGTCAACAATGTTCATTACCTGGAATGGATGCTGGCCTCTCTGCCTCAAGACTACCTACTGCATATGAGTTTGAAGGAAATCGACATCCAGTTTAAAAGTGAATGTGTGCTAAACGACGAAATAACAGCTGAATTTCAGCAACTGTCGGACACTGAAATAATTCACAGTTTGAAAGAAAAATACAGCAAAAGAGAAGTGGCAAGGGCTCTGACTAGCTGGGAGGAGAAGTAGCGGCTCCCGCCAGTCGACCGTTCCCCAAAAGGCTTGCCCTTCCTGTTCATAGCTGCTAAAATATTTAGAAGCAAATGAGAGAGTTCAAAGAATTAAAATGGCTTCAGTTGCTAGTCATTAACTGGTGGGGCATCAGCATCCTTCTTCTCCTTTTTCGCCTTTATGCCCTGGTTGGAGTTAGCCAGGAGCATCTTGTCACTATTGGTGACACGGGTCTCACGTTTGTGGCAGGCATGGCCAACGATATGGTCACAGCTTTGTGCATTACACTCGCATTATCGCCGATCGTGTTGCTTCTCCATTTTGCAGCTCCCAAATGGCCTCTGATTTGGCATCTTCCTTCTTACATTTCTGTCGCTGCACTGAGCTTTGGACTGGAGCGGTACTTTGTTAACGAAATGACTCCTCTGGGTGCAGATTTTTGGGCCTACTCTGGCGAAGATGTCGCCGCCGTTATTACTGCCTCGGTTCAGGTAGATGCCATCCTTGTACTTGGCATCGTGATTTTGATGCTCTCGCTTCTTTTTGTGGTTTATATGAGCAAAAAAGCATTGCCAGGCTACAAAAGAACCTATTCATGGGTTGCCCTTTTTGCATTGTTACTTTCAATACCATTAAGTCTCCTTTCGTCACGCTTCGAGAGCCTGCAAAACCAATACCTTGCGGCTAGCAGAATGGGCTATTTTATTCGTTATTCAGTCGGCTCGCTGGGACTTTTTGATAGCCAATCAACTATCGCCTTAGGGAAATACCCATTTGAAAAATCATTTATTGACGCTGACGTACTGGGCCCGCACTTTGGAGACTTTGACGCACCCCCCAACCTTATTTTCATACAAGTGGAAGGGTTGGGTGGCAATTTTACCGGCGCTGGAGCTTCCATGAAGGGGTTCACCCCATTTCTCGATAGCCTGAGTGAAAAGAGCCTTTTCTGGCCTAATTGCCTGAGTACGACAGGCAGAACATTTGGGATAGTGCCGGCCTTGTACGGCTCCTTGCCATTGGGCGACACCGGCTTCATGGACCTGGGCCCTGACTACCCCTCCCACTTCACCCTGATTAGCTGGCTAAAGGACAATGGGTATTCGACGTCCTACTTTTACGGCGGCAATATCAACTTTGATAAAACTGACATTTTCCTTGAATACCAGGGTGTCGACAACCTGATTTATGAAGGTCGGTTTCCTGAATCCTACAAAAAAATGGAAGCCAACACTGATGGTTTTAGCTGGGGATATCCTGACAAGGCTCTTTTCGACTTGTATGAAAAAAGCATCCCCATAGAGGCCGGGCCACGTATGGATATGCTGATGACGATAACCACACACGAACCTTTCAAAGTGCCAGAAGCGAGTGTATACACTGCAAAATTCGATAGCGTGGTGGCAGGGTTTGACAACAAAGAGCTTTATGTAACCTACCGCAATATCTTTGAGACTTTTCTCTACTTCGATGACGCACTAAGAATTCTTTTCGACAAGCTCTCAAAAAGAGCGGACTGGAAAAACACTATCGTGGTCATTACAGGAGACCACAGGGTGATTCCGTTGCCACAAGAAAGCCAACTGGACAGGTTTCACGTTCCACTGCTGATCTATTCTCCCGCTCTAATGCATGGCCAAACATTTAAAGCGATGGCTAGCCATGCGCAGGTTACACCGTCTTTTGTGAGCTATTTCAAATCAAAATACAAGTTCCCCACAGAAAGTAAACTGCCGTTTATTAGTGGCACATTGCCAATTAAGACTGACTTCGAATCACACCTTTCCTTGCCGCTGATGCGCAACAAAGGAACGTTAGACATTTACCTTGACAACGACACACTATTGGCCAACGATAGATTATTCCATGTAACGAGCAGGCTAGCGACCGAGCCGGTTGATAACGCCGCAGGAAAAAAGCGAATAAAGGAAAAACTTAGAGCTTTTAAGCAAAACCAAAATGTCGCTTTGAATGAAAATCGGCTTTGGGAATACAATGCTGGCAAGAGTGCCAAACAGTTTGTGCTCAGCGACTCGGCCTTTCAATGGCTCGAAGAACTCGGCGTCAAACAAATAGGTTCCGACAGCCAGTTATACTTAGCCAAGACTCTGGCTCAAAAAAAAGAATACGAAAAAGCCCGGTGGGTGGCTGGCTACCTTCTCAACAATAGCCCCAACTATAGCGATGCACGTATACTGATAGGCCGAACATTTGCCTGGGAAGGGAAATATAACCTGGCAGCGCCAATACTTAAGGAAGGGCAACGGCGCAGTCCTAACTATGAAGATGTATACCTCGCCCTGGCTGATGTCTATTTCTGGGATGGCCAACTCGACTCTTCCCTGGTTTGGGCACAAGAGGGAAAAAAAAGGTTTCCTAATTCTACCGAGTTGGAAGAAAAGATAAAAAGGTTGAGCACCGTAAAATAAGCTATTGATAGTGGGCCGTTTTAGGAAAATCACATGAATCATTTGACGTAAACAATATTGCCGCCATACTTTTTTCAATTGACACATAATTCACCTTACTTTAAAATTATGCATAAAGCCAATTCAGTACTTGCTTTCCTCTGTTTATTGCTTCTCGTATCTGCCAATGTGAAAGCGCAGCAGGCAGACTCTTTGGCGGCGTATGATTCGGACGAATTGTTTGCTAAGGGCAGGGAGGCGTCTTTCGGCGGAAACCGTGAGAAAGGAAGGGTTTACCTGATGAAGGCGCTTGAAAAAAGTCCCGGCTATGCGGAGATAAGGGTTTTCCTTGCCAGGACATATTTGTGGGACGACATGCCAGATAAAGCCAAAGAAACACTTGCACCACTGCTCGACCAGGAACCCGTGGATTTGGGTGCGGCCAAGGTGATGTTTGATGCTGCCTATTGGAATGACGATTCGGAAACTGCTTTGCTGTGGGCCAACAAAGGGTTGGACAAAAACCCCACAGACAAGGACATGCTTATTAACAAGACAAAAGCCCTCGGTGACCTGGAAAGGTACGACGAAGGGCTGGAGGTGCTCGACATCCTCTTGCAGCGGTTTCCCGGCGACAAGGCGGTACTTTCTCTTTGGGAGACTTTCAAAACCGCCAGGCGTGCCAATTCCATCACCGCTTCTGCCAGCTACGACTTTTATTCAAAGATATTTGGTAATGCCTCCCTCTACAGCCTGCAGTATGGCCGAAGAACTAGCATCGGCAGCATTTTTCTCAGAGCGAACGAATCCAACCGTTTCAGTACCAACGGATGGCAAATTGAAGCTGACGCCTATCCTTCCATAGCAAAAGGAGTGTACGCCTATCTCAATTATGGCTTTTCACCCACGTCACTTTTTCCGAATCACAGAGCAGGGGGCGAAGTTTATGTAAGTCTTCCATGGGCATTCGAAGCTTCAGGAGGGTTTCGTTATTTGTACTTCGGCAAGGATTCCGGTTTCATCATGTACACAGGAACCCTTGGCAAGTACTATAGGAGCCTGTGGTTCTCTGCGAGGGTTTTCATAACACCCGACCCGGCCGGGGCATCCAAATCGCTGGGATTACAAGTGCGCCGGTATTTCAGCAATGCAAATAACTACGTTGGTATTACAGGAGGCTTTGGTTTCTCACCCGACTTTCGAAACCTTCAAAGCAATGATGGCTTCAGTAGCTCCGAGATTTACAAACTGAAGGCATGGCGCATAGGTATGGATTATCAGCAGCCAGTGGGAAACAGGTGGCTATTGTCCGGAACCTTAGGCTATGCAAGCCAGGAATACCTTTTTGATGTCGGCAATTACGTTGGTATTTCGTCATGCTCTGTTACGGCCAGGTATCAATTTTAAGCTAACCATGCTACAAATTATTGGTTTGTGCTATACCACATCATTGATCGCCTGACCAAAGTCCTTTTCCATTTCCAGAAACCTTACCATCACTTTAGAAACGAACGCCTCCGACACAATTTCATTGATGTCGTTTTCTGAGGTCAGATCCATTTCGCTCACTTTGTAGGTTTGCTCCAGAAAACCATATTCAAACTTCACCAGGTACCTGCCATTCCATGAGAAGATGGTGATCTTGGTTTTTGGGTGCGGTATTTCGGCTACAACCCGCATTATGGTTTAACTATCTCTACCGAATGAGTCAGATTAATTTCTGAACTAATGGAAGCGGCTACACTGCAATATTTTTCTACTGCCAGGTCAACCAGCTTTTCTACCTCTTCCAACTGAGCGTCAGGCGACACAACTTTGTAGTGCACATGAATGTCAGTGAACCTTCTTGGCTGTTCCTCTCTCCTTTTGCCCGTCACTTCTGAGGTCAGATCAACCAGGGTCTTCCGCCTTTTCTTGATCATCGACACCAAATCGACTGCTGCGCAGCTAGTGATGCCTGCCAGCAATAGTTGTGTGGGCGAAAAAGCTTTTTTGTCGTCCTTTGCCAGCATATCGATGTTCAAGATATTGCCAGACTCGTTTTCGGCCTGATACTCCTCATCGGCCACATACTTAAGAGATACTTTCATTTCCTGCATATGCTTACAATTATTTGGGCAAAGCAATAGTTCAAAACTGATGTTATAAACTAACTAATCTATTATTGAAGTCACCGAGGCAAAACTAACACAACTATTGATTCTTATTTGGAAGATTATTCTCTAATATCGGCTCAAAGCAAGGAAGATGGATGTACGAGTTAAGTTTTTAGGAGGTGCGGGGTCGGTTACCGGTTCGAAATACCTATTGGAAATCGATGATTTTAAGCTTTTGGTTGATTGCGGCCTGTTTCAGGGCATGAAGGAATTGAGGCTTCGCAACTGGGAGCCCTTTCCGGTTGATCCTGCAAGCATTGATGCCGTAGTCATTACTCATGCACACATCGATCACTCAGGATATTTACCAAAGCTGGTAAAAGAAGGCTATGCGGGGCCCATTTATTGCACACACGCCACGGCAAGGCTCATGGAAATTATGCTGCGGGACTCGGGCAAGCTGCAGGAAGAAGAAGCCGCTTATGCCAGAAAAAAAGGATATTCCCGTCACGAAAACCCTCTCCCGCTTTACACGCTGGAAGAAGCAGAGCATTCCTTTAGCCAATTTGTCAGCCTCGACTTCGATGACACATTTGAGGTCAGTCCAAATATCAGCCTAAAGTACCTGTATGCGGGGCATATTCTTGGTGCTGCCCACGCTGAGCTTGAGATAAAAGGTGAGCAGCAAACTAAAAAACTGCTGTTCAGTGGAGACATCGGCCGATATGAGAACCGGCTGTTGTACGACCCCGCCAACATTGAGAATGCTGATATTCTCTGGGTAGAATCGACGTACGGTAACAAGGCCAGCCCTGAGACTGATCATAAGGTGGCGCTCAAAAAGACTATTCTGGAAACATTTGATGCCAACGGATGCGTACTGATCCCTGCCTTCTCTGTCGGGCGCACCCAGGACATCCTGCTGCTGCTCGCTCAGCTTTTTCAGGAGAATGCCATTCCTGACTGCCCTGTTTACATTGACAGTCCCATGGCCATTTCAGTCACGGGCCTCTACAGGGAGTTTCACAAACTCCACCGCCTCGACGATGAAATGATATCAAAAGCGCCAGTATTTGATCACCCCAATTTCAAATACGTACGGACACAGGACAGCTCCGAAAATATCAACACCGTGAAAAGAAACGCCATCATCATTTCGGCCAGCGGCATGTGCACTGGCGGCCGGGTGTTGCACCATTTGTTTCATCGTCTTCCGAGAATGAACGATACGGTCATCATTGTTGGCTACCAGGCCGAAGGTACCCGGGGAAGGCGCATTTTGGACAAGGAGCCGCAGATCAAAATATTCGGAGAAATGGTAGACTTGAGGTGTAGGGTAGAATACATCCAGGGATTCTCTGCACATGCCGACCGGAACGAGTTGATACGTTGGCTGAAAAACTTTAAAGAAAGCCCCAAATACACTTTTATCGTGCATGGAGAGAAAGAGGGAGCTGAAGCGCTGGCGATAACCACCAGCGCTGAAATGCATTTTAACACTTATATTCCCCATTACATGGAATCGTTTGACCTTTTCCAGGGCATATGAAACCACTGCTGATCATCGGCCTTCTGCTAGCTGCTGTCGGTTGCAAATCTTCGTTGTCAACCACGAGCGAGAAACAGGGAGTGACCGGCGCAGTTTATTGGATGGAGGGGGATTTTATGCCTCGAATTGGTGAAAAACCCGGAGGAAGTCGTCAACCTATCGTAAGAGAAATTTTGTTCTACGCACCCATCAATACCTCTGATCTTGCAGGAGACCACGGCCCTTTGTATGAAAGTTTACCAGGTGAGCCCATCGCTCAGACCGGTACCGGTGAAAACGGTAGATTCAGGATTTCCCTTCCTGTTGGCACCTATTCAGTCTTCACCAAAGAGCCTGATGGGTTCTTTGCCAACCGCTTCGATAGTAATGGAATAATTAACCCTGTTGAAGTAAAAGCCGGTGCTTTTTCCGAAATTGTTATCGAAATCAACTACAAGGCCGTTTTTTAACCACTTTGGCAGCGACCTTATTGTTCGCTTGAAACATTTTTCAAATATTTTATCACCCCCATGCAACCTCCGGCCCCGGCAGGTGCATCTACCTGTTGAGCGACCTAATCAATGAGGCTGATACTACAAGAATCGAAAACCGAAGAAGCGCTAATCAAGGGATGTCAAAAAGGCAATTCCCGTGATCAGCAGACGCTTTTCGAAAAACATTCGGCCAAAATGATGGGAGTTTGCTACAGGTATGTGAAAGACTCCGACGAAGCGGAAGATGTAATGATCAGTGCCTTTGCCAAGGTATTTGAAAAGCTTGACAGCTTTCGGTTTGAAGGGAGTTTTGAAGGGTGGCTAAGGCGGATCATGGTCAACGAAAGTTTGATGTACCTCCGCCGCAACAAGTCGATGTATGTGGAGGTGGAAATAGAAAAAGCCGACAGGGAACCGGACTTTTCCCAGCTAAGTGACCAGCTGGAGGCCGACGACCTGATGGCAATGATTCAGGAGCTTCCTGTGGGGTACAGGACAGTTTTTAACCTCTATGCCATTGAAGGGTTTAGCCACCAGGAAATTGCTGAGATGATGGAGATAAGCGAAGGCACGTCAAAATCTCAGTTGAGCAGAGCAAGGGCACTTTTGCAAAAGCACTTGTTCGAACAGGAAAAAAAAATGAATGACAAAACAGGAAGCCATGAGCAATAAGAAAATAGATCACTTATTTCGGACAAAGCTGGAAGCACATCCGGTAAGCCCAAGTCCCGAAGCATGGGCCAAGCTGCAAGGGAAAATGAACCCTGGCAGCCGAAAAAAAGGAGCGTTTTGGATGTCGGTAGCGGCTGCGGTCTCAATGATCCTTGTCGCTGGGTGGTTCATTTACAGGCAATCGACAGGTGAGCTCAATAGCCCCAATACCCTGGCAGGTATTGATAACACAGAAAAAGTGACCACCCCAGAAAACACGAATCCGGCATTAGCCGACGATCAAACGCCCGATAATATGATAGCAGAAACGCAAGTTGGCTCAGAGGAAACTACGGAAGTGGCCGCTGCTAACGAAGGACTGACGACGGAGAGTAAAGCCCATGCGCCTGCGAAAAAAATAAACAGACCCGTGCAACCTGCTACCACACAAGTGGCATCTACCACTCAAAAGGAAGAAATAAAAACGGAGGCACTCATAGCGCTGGAAGATGTAAACAAAGTGACCGAAGTGACCGAAGACATCACTGTTCCTGAAACACTTGAGATAGAAAAGATTGAAAAGAGCCTGATGGCCAATGCTCAGGCACCCCTGGAGCCGATGGAGGTAAAGATCACCTTCAAGGCCGATGAGGACGAAGATAGATTTCTTGAGCCAGTACGTGAACTGATGGCTTCCGATGACGGAAAGGAAAAGAAGAATGGATTTAACAAGCTCCTGGCTTCCGCCCGAACATTCAGCAACAGAGACATTCTGGCTGAGCTCCGGGAAACCAAAGACGGGCTTTTAAGTGGAAGTTTGAAAATTGGAATTACAAAAAACGAAAAGGTCAATAACTCAAAATAAACAATTATGAAAAAATTATCATTATCTCTACTGGCTGTGCTGATAGCCATTGGCTTGTCAGGCACTTCAGCAAAAGCTAACTCGGAAGGCATGGACACCATCCTGATCGAGCTGGGGCAAAATAGCAAGATCATCCTTGTGGTGAAGGATCAGAAAGACCTGGAAACCATCAAGAACTACGACATCAATAAGATGCTGAAAGATTTGAAACTGTCGATCGATTCTTCATCAAGCGAAGTGAATTATTTGCAGATCACTGATGAGTCGGGCACCAGGTACTTGCAAGACACTACCATTGTGTGGAGCAACAACGAATACCCCAGACACAAAGCTGAAATCAACATCGGTAACAAAAAGCTGGAAGTGGCGGCTGACGACTGGGACGACATCGAAGACGAATTCGACAATGATGACCTCGAAGTGAAAAAGTACGAATATGTAGAGGATCGTCGGTACAGAACCAAGCATTCGTTCAATGTTGAGCTCGGCATGAGCAACTGGCTGGAGGATGGCAAATTCCCCAACGACAACAACCAGCAATATGCTGTGCGCCCCTGGGGTTCGTGGTTCGTAGGATTGTCGAGCATCAACAAGTCGCAGGTAGGTGGGCCGTTGTTTGTGGAGTGGGGCTTCTCGCTCAACTGGTACAACTGGAAGTTTGATGATGACAGAACCACACTTGACAAAACACCTGAAGGGCTGAGCTTTGGAACAATAGACCCGAATCTTAACCCGGTGAAAAGTAAACTCTCGGCTACCTACCTCAACGCCAGCTTCGTTCCATTGCTCGATTTTGCCAAGGGAACCAGAAAAGTAAAAAGCTTCGAAAGGGGGAGTTTAAAATATACTTCTTATAAGAAAAGAGGCATCAGGATTGGCGCCGGTGTGTATGGTGGCTACCGACTAGGCAGCAGCACCAAGGTGAAAACTGAAAGCAGCAAAGACAAAGAAAGAGGCAGCTATTACATGAACAACTTCCGATATGGTGTAAGAGCACAGTTTGGCTACAAGGGCCTCGACTTCTTTGCCAACTACGACCTCAACGATGTGTTTGTGAGCGGAAAAGGGCCATCTTTGAACGCTATCAGCTTCGGCATCATCTTATAACTCATTGCCCAATTAATTTCAAGTCCGAAGAGGCTGACTCACTTTTGAGCAGCCTCTTTTTCTGTTGTTTAAAAATTCAAAGCTATTCTAGCAGCCTTGCCTTAACTTAGCGCCATGGATGCACACTCAAACCCATGGACAAAGATCTCGACCAAGAAAATTTATGACAACCCCTGGATCGAACTGGAAGAATCTCAGGTGCTAACACCGTCGGGAACGCCCGGAATTTATGGCAAAGTTCATTTTAAAAATAAGGCAATAGGCATCATACCTATTGATGGAGAGATGAACACCTGGCTGGTAGGTCAGTACCGCTTTCCCCTTGATGAATATTCATGGGAGATTCCTATGGGAGGCGGGCCGCTGGAGATCGATATTCTTGACTCCGCCAAAAGGGAGCTTAAAGAAGAAACCGGGCTTTCCGCCCGCAAGTGGACCAATATACTTCGCATCCATACGTCCAACTCAGTCACCGACGAAGAAGGGTTTATATTTCTGGCCGAAGACCTTGCTGAGGGTAAAACCGAGTTCGAGGAAACAGAACAGCTGATCATCCGTAAACTACCATTTGGTGAAGTATTGGAAATGGCGATGAGGGGCGAAATAACTGATAGCCTGAGTCTTGCCGGCATCTTCAAGGCCGCCCGCTTAATGAATTTGTAATTTTTTTGACTATAGCGCTTTCATGGCAAACCCTTATCCCTGGTCGTACTACCTTCGAAACAATATCAAGCTGGCTTACCCGGTTATGCTGAGTCAGCTTGGGCACATTTCCGTGAGCGTGGCCGACAGTGTAATGGTAGGTCAAATAGGCGCCTTGCCACTGGCAGCTGCTTCTCTCGGCAACAGCCTTTTTGCGGTCTTTATGCTTTTTGGCATAGGTGTTTCTTATGGGATCACACCACTAGTAGCCTCTGCCTACGGCGAGCAAAATGCCGGCAAATTACTGGACCTGCTGCGGCATGGCGTAGTCAGCAACTTTCTCATGGGGTTATTTCTTTTCGGCCTGATCGTAGGCGTTTCTCCGATTTTATATCACCTGGATCAGGAGGCCGATGTTGTCGAAAACGCCATACCCTACCTGGGAATCATCGGGTTTTCCATCGTTCCCCTGATGGTGTTTCAGGCTTTTCGGCAGTTTACCGAAGGGCTCCACCTCACCAGACAGGCGATGACCATCTCTATCATCGGAAACCTCTTCAATATCTTTCTTAACTACCTGCTGATCTACGGCAAATGGGGCTTTCCGGCACTCGGACTGAACGGAGCTGCCATTGCCACGCTGGTAGACAGGGTATTGATGGCCATTGCCATGGGCTACTTTGTCTTTCGCTATCAAAAATTAAGGCCCTACACCATCGGCTTCCATCTAAAAAATCTCTCGAAGGCCATTTTCAAAAAACTATTGGCGCTTGGCATCCCTTCGGGTATGCAGTTCATATTTGAAGTGGGTGCCTTTGCAGCAGCAGCCATCATGATTGGGTGGCTGGGTGCCAATGCGCTGGCTGCCCATCAAATTGCCCTCAACCTTGCAGGCGTCAGCTATATGGCTGCTACCGGCATTGCAGCTGCTGCCAGCATAAGAGTAGGCTTTTACCTGGGCCAAAACGACTACGTGAACATGAGAATGGCCGGCATGGCAAGCTTTATTATGGCCATGATTTTCATGACTGTTTGCGGGATCACCTTTGTGCTTGGGCGTAACTTTTTTCCTTCGCTATACATCGACGATGCCGAAGTCATTTCGCTGGCTGCGGGCATGCTGGTGGTAGCCGCCTTCTTTCAAATCTCCGACGGTGTGCAAGTAGTTGGGTTGGGGGTGCTAAGAGGACTGTCCGATGTAAAAGTGCCGACTTTGGTGACTTTGGTAGCCTACTGGGTAATCGCCTTGCCAACCGGCTATGTGCTCGGCTTTGTCTTTGATCTGGGCACAATCGGGGTCTGGATTGGGCTTCTTTTTGGCCTGTCGATATCAGCCGTTGCCAACTTCACTAGGTTCAAAGGTCTCAGCAAACGGCTACGCACGCAGGCTCAAGAGAAGGCTGCAATTGTAGATGATAACAGCCAGGAAGCAGTCGCCAAACCGGTCGCCTGAAAAAAAAGATTATTTTCTTGAGTATCCGGAACGATGGTATCTCCAACTCATTCCCAACTGGAAATTGAAAACGCTCGTCCGGTCATTCACTTCCGCCACATTGGAGCCAAGCACTACCTCAGGAAAGTCGTCAATTTCAAAAGGGAAATAGGCATTCACTCTAAAAAAGGGTGATACGCCAAAGTTTTTGTTAAAGTAAACATCGTACCCAACGCCAGCTCCAAAAAAAGGCACCATTTTACTTGGCTTGTAGGGCTCTCCGTCAAGACCGTTCTTAAGCTCCAGGTCTTGATAGACACGGGGCAGCATATATGAAACGCCCGGGCCGGCCATCATATAAAAGTCATGAGCAAAACCCTTCTGTACTCTTTTTCCCAGCTCAAACACATAGACCTCGGCCGACACTTCGAGCGTAATAAAATGCATGAGCAAATCAATTTCATACAACTTATTGTCTGTCACACTTCTTACCCGCTTATAAACCAGCTCAGGCGTGATGAAAATATGATTGCCGATTTCATAGTCAAATTCAAATCCAGCAAAGAATCCATTTTGCAACAATGGCTGATTATTGTCAAACTGTGGATGCGCAAGATTGTAGTGCCTCACCACCTCATTCCAGCCAATTCCATTCATATAGTTGTACCCCCCAAGAAAACCAATACCAACCTCAGATTGAGCGAAGGAGGCCCCGGGGGCTATCAACATTATTAAAACTAAGATTCTCTTCATGAGATACTTTTTAGTATTTCGTATGCAGCACGGTAGCCCGTTTCCATAGCACCATGCACAGTCCCGAAGTGGCCCTCGTTGTGGGTAGCCTCGCCTGCAAAATATATTTTGTTATCAATGGCACTAGCCAAAATTTCCCTCGCTCCCTCGCTCCCAACTTTGGGGTAAGAATAGGCTCCCTTTGTAAACGTGTCCTTTGACCAGTCCATCACATAGCTCTGAGTTAAGAACTTAGTTGCCTGCCCATTAAACATCTCATCTAGATCTCTTAGTGCGTAGGCTACCGCATCGTTGCCCAGTTCACTTAACGTAGCGCCCGCTGAGCCATTGGCTTCACCCACCAGCACGTTGTTGAAAAATATAAGATCATCGTCAAACTCAGACCTTTTCCCCCAACCTGGCGCTTTGTAAACAGGTATTATTCCACCAGGATAAACTGTGCTTGTTTCATCACCCCAGAAATTTTGACCAAAGCGCATGAAAATCTTCACGCTTGCATCCATGCCAATACCGTCCATGGCGAGCAGTTTTTCCTCAGGCAAAGCTGGGCTAAATGATATCCTCCCTTCTTTGAGAATCGGTAATGGAACGGTGACGATGACCTTGTCTGCCTCATAAGTCTGATTCGCATCATCAGTCAAAACCACCTTTCCGCTGCTGTAGTCTATGGACTTAATAGGTGTATTTTGTCTTATTTTAGAGCTAATAGGAGAGTATTGAATATCCAGCACCTCGCTAAATGATCTGCGTCGCAAAATGATCTTTTCATTTCCTGAGGTCCGCTTTGCCAGTGCTTCGTTGTAGCCAGCAACACTCAGCAAATCCAGGTCAGTGCCAAATTCATTAGCGATAAAAGAGTTCAACAGCGTGAGTGATTCATCAGACAGTGGCTCTTTGTCGAGATAGTCTGACAGTGAAATGTCAGGCCCGCTGTAAAGTGGAAGCTTTTCTATGACTTTGCTGGCAGCTCTGAACGATGTGTTCGAATTAGCTTCGCTCTCTTCAATGATCTTTCCCGTCAGTTGGTAGTAAGTTTTGCCTCTGTCCTGATAGTACTCAAAATTGGAAATGCGAACCGCATCATAAAAAACGGAATTCACTCCCCGCACGTGGTCGGCACCGAGCTCTAAAGGGTATCCGGTAAATTCATCAAGCGCCTTTATTCTACCCCCAACTCTGTTGGTAGCCTCCAACACCTGTACGTCAACACCATTTTTGTGCAGGATATAAGCAGCATGTAAGCCGGCGGCTCCAGCTCCCACCACAATCACTTTTCCTCCAAAACTGAGGTTGGGAAACAAATCATCCTGCGTTTCACAGGACGACAGCACTGATGGCAGAACGTATCCCGCCGGTAAGCTCAGAAGTAGTTTCCTCAAAAAGGAACGCCGATTATTCATTCAATAGAGAAGTCAGTATGCTGAAAAACGATGAAAACTTAACCAAATTTAAGCAAAGGCCCAATATTTTACTATTCGAAGAAAAAAATGCACTTATAAAAGCTCTTATGCTGTTAGGAGTGCTGCTCCAAAAACACCGGCACTATCGCCCAATTTCGGCCTCAGAAACGGTGTTTCCAGCCGGGGATTGAACAGGTGTTTCTCAGCTTCCTTTACACCTTTCGAGTACAAAAGGTCAATATTACCCACTCCTCCGCCTAACACAATTGCGTCGGGATCAACAATATTTACTATCACGGCAATGGCTTTTCCGAAGAATTCAACCATTCTGTCCATCGTTTGGACAGCTGCCTTATCATCTCCCGTTTTAGCCCGCTCTACAATTTCAGGGAGCTTTCGTTTCTCACCAGACAAGCTCTCATAGTATTTCTGAAGAGCTGGGCCAGACAAAACCTGCTCAACGCAACCAGTATGCCCGCAATAGCAGGGCCCTCCTGATGCATCAAGGAAGTTATGGCCCCATTCACCGGCGATGCCATGGCGACCATTCGGTACTTTACCATACATCACCAGGCCTCCACCCACACCTGTGCCGAGAATGACACCAAAAACGACTTTCGCATCCGGCACCTTCTCGGGCACTGCACCCCACAAGGTTTCCGCAATGGCAAAGCAGTTGGCGTCGTTGGCCATGGCTACAGGAATTCCGAGCTGCTTTTCAATATCTTGCCGCAGGGGTTTTCCATTGAGGCAAGTGGTATTAGAGTTTTTCAATGTATTAGTAGTTGGATCCATGGCACCTGGCGTTCCAATACCAATACTTTCAGGGGTAAGGCCACTTTCCGTCTTGAGCAAATCAACCAATTTGCAAATTTGCCCAACGATATGATCGTATCCCCTGTCGGCCTCAGTAGGCAGTCTCAGTCTGGCAATGACGTCCGGCCTTTTATCTGAAGAGATAATGACGCCTTCTACCTTTGTGCCTCCCAGGTCAATACCCCAAAGTGGTCTGCTCATAACAAAAACTTTTGCCGAATATAGCCCAATAAATAGCTGTATTGCAAAGAGCGCACATTAAAATCCCGTTCACCCAACAAGCTCCCATCCCTTTCTGTAAGTCCTTTTAACAAACTGATTGGCTTCGTCAAAATTTGTCACTTTCATATTTTCAGCATCCCAAAGCAGCTTTTTCCGGCCAGGGTATCCCTTTCCTCCCTTGATTTGATAGGCTCTGAGAGCCACGTTGCCCAGCAAAATGGCCTCAGTAAACGGCCCGCTATAGTTAAATGGCGAGCTAGGCACTCCTTTGCCATAACCCGCCATAGCTGCGTCAACCCAATTGGCGTAATGACCATCAACTCCTTTCGGAATTCTTGGAATTGTCTCAGGGGGAAATGTTTCCGTCTTCATTCTCGACGACGGAAGCAGCCTGGGCTTTCGCCCCCACATGCCCGTGATGATTTTTCCTTTGGTACCCTCCATGATGAGCCCGCCGTCCACGTCGCCCATTTCTTCATCGGGAAGCAATTCCAACGGCCTTTCCGGCCGAAGGCCACCGTCCATCCAGGTGAGCCTGATGTCCCCTTTGCCGTCAGTTCTGGGAAATGTAAAGTGTATAATGGAAGAAGGTGGGCAGCTATCAGGATAGTCGGCCTCTACAAAAAAATCGGACCAGATGGTGGAAGCACTGCATTCAACATCAGAGGCATATTTCACGGGTAGTATTCTGAAAAATGGGTCAAGGATATGGCAGGCCATGTCGCCCAGTGCCCCGGTGCCATAGGGCCACCAGCCCCGCCAGTTGAACGGATGATAGGCTGGGTTGTAGTCAACAAAATCGGCACAGCCTATCCACAAGTCCCAGTCGAGCTCTTTTGGGGTATCAAATTTACCCTTCGGCGTGGGCAGCCCCTGAGGCCAAACAGGGCGGTTAGTCCAGGAGTGAACCCGGGTAACGTCGCCAATCATGCCTGCGTCGACCCATTCCTTTACTGTGCGCACATCGTCACCAGAGCCCCCCTGGTTGCCCATTTGGGTTACCACCTTGTATTTCTCCGCTGCCCGGGTAAGGAGCCTGGCTTCGTAAATATTGTGAGTAAGCGGCTTCTGCACATACACATGCTTGCCCATTGACATCGCCCGCAGAGCCGGATGTGCATGCATGTGGTCGGGCGTGGTGACGGACACACCGTCGAGGTTCTTTCCTTCCTTGTCGAGCATGATGCGCCAGTCTTTGTAGTAGGTGGCTCCCGGAAAACGCTTGACCGACTTTTCAGCGCTCTTATCATCCACGTCGCAAAGGGCGATGACTCTGGCATTTTTGCAATCACCTATGCCTTTCATGTCGACTTCGCCTTTGCCCCCTACCCCTATCCCTGCTGCGTAGAAAGTGTCGCTGGGAGGAATGAATCCTTTGCCTCCAAGCACAAACCTTGGCACAATGGTGATGCCCGAGGCAATTAATGCAGCGTTTCTAATAAAAGATCTTCGTGGGGCTGAATTGCCAGACTGGTGATTTTTCTTTGATCTTGACATGACAATTAGAGGGCGTTTCTGGTTTCAATTTACATTTTTCAGGCATTCTTTTGCCAATGCCGTATTATTGTTCACAAATTGATCTATGCTGCTACCGTTTTTCAATAAAGGAGTGATAGAAGCTGGCTGTGATGAAGCAGGCCGTGGCTGCCTGGCCGGGCCTGTGGTGGCTGCGGCAGTCATCCTTCCTCCCGATTTTCATCACGAAGTGCTCACGGACTCGAAGCAGTTGAGTGAAAAACAACGAATGGCACTCAAAGAAGACGTGAAATCGGCTGCAATTGCCTGGGCAGTAGGCTGGTGCTCCCCTGAAGAAATAGATAAGATCAATATACTGAACGCCTCGTTTGTCGCCATGCACAGGGCGGTAGACCAGCTAAAAAAGGTGCCTGAGCATCTGCTGATTGACGGCAACAGGTTCAAAAAATATAAAGAACTGCCCCACAATTGCATCATCAAAGGAGACAGCCTTTACTACAGCATTGCGGCGGCTTCCATTCTTGCCAAAACCTACCGGGACGAATGGATGGAGCAGCTTGGGGAGGAATTTCCAGCTTATCGGTGGGCCAAGAACAAGGGCTACCCGACCATGGATCACCGGGAAGCGATACGGGCACACGGCATTACGCACTACCACAGAAAATCTTTCAGGTTGTTGCCTGAACAAATGGAGTTGTTTAAATAGCGTCACAAATTCAAAAAAATGCCTTACACCATCCATCAACAGCTGGCCTACAATGTATGGGCCAATGAAGAACTTGCCAAAACCGTCGACCGGGTAACAGAAGAGCAACTGGTGCAGCCAGTGCTGAGCAGCTACCCTACGCTCAGAGAGACCCTCCTGCATATCTGGGAAGCCCAGTTGATTTGGCCATCACGCATGCAGAACAAAGTGATGGACAAGTGGCCCCGGCTTTCGTTTGTTGGTGGAAAAAAGGAGGTGATGGAGGCGTTGGTTACCTCAGCAAAAGACATGCAGAAGTTCGCCTCGGAGGCGGGGTCGGAGTTCCTGGCTGAAAAAATGATCTACCGTAACATGAGGAACATGCCGTATGAAACCGTTAAGGAAGAAATACTTTTTCATGTAGTAAATCACGGCAGCTACCACCGGGGCCAGGCTATCACAATTATCAGAGGCCTGGGTATTACCAAAATTGACAATACAGACCTGATCACCTACCTGCGCATATCTGCCGGCCAACAGGTTTAGTCGCAGGTGGCATTTTTCACAAAATACCCCGCCAATTTTGATTAGACGATAAGTTGCAAGCCGGTGGGGCAATCATCTCTTCCTTTCAATACATTAATTTGCTAGATTGTAAGGTATACGGGCCAGTCCTAACCTCTCAGCCGGCCCATTGCTTAACTAAATGAGTACAAAACCTTACTTACTATGAATTACAACCGTAGAGATTTCATCCGTACTGCCGGAGCGGTATCAGCAGGCGCACTTATTTTGCCACAAATGGGATGTGGAAGTGGCAAAAGTGGTGCTGAAACTGCTGCCGAAGGCGCAGCAGCCACTGCCGAGACCATCGCCAAGCCGACTCTTGATAAATTTGGTATCCAGCTCTATTCAGTCCGTGATGTGATCCCCGCCGACCCAAAAGGCACCATGAAGCAGCTGGCTGGTTTTGGTTACAAGCAGTTTGAAGGCTATGAAGGCCCTCAGGGCATGTTCTGGGGCATGAGCCACACTGAATTCAAGGCCTATATGGATGAGATAGGCGTCAACTTCATTTCCAGTCATTGCAATGTGACCGAAAATTTTGAAGAGAAATGCGCCCAGGCCGCCGAAATAGGTATGAAACACCTGATTGCTCCCTGGATCGGCCCACAAAAGACCATGGACGACTGGAAGGTGGTAGCCGACAAGTTTAATGCTTGGGGAGAAACAGCCAAAAAAGCCGGCATCCGGTTCGCCTACCACAACCATGGCTACACTTTCGAAGCACTGGAAGGGCAAATGCCACAGGACTTCCTGATTGAAAATACCGACCCTGCCGTGGTGGACTTTCAAATGGATATTTTCTGGGTGGTGACGCCCGGAGCTGATCCGATAGCTTATTTCGAAAAGTACCCGGGCCGCTGGGTATCCTGCCACATAAAAGACCGTGAAAAAGATGCCCCTGCTGGCGAAGGAGACGCTTCGTGCATCGTTGGCACTGGCAGCATCGACTACGCCAAAGTGCTTTCGGCAGCCAAGGCTTCCGGCGTAAAATACTATGTGGTGGAGCAGGAAAAGTATGCCAACTCTACCCCAATGGACAGCGCCAAAGCAGACGCAGAATATGTGTCAAAACTTGTTTTTGCATAAATTGACCTAACGCAGCCTTTGCTCTGTTCAAAGGCTGCCATTTAATACCTACTTTTCACGTTTACAACTACAACACAATGGATAACTCACGCAGATCCTTTATCAAAAAAAGTGCGCTGGCAGGCACTTTGGCCTTCGTCGGCAGTTCGTTGCTTTCCGAATCGCTTTTCGCCGCCAAAGGCAAGCAGCTCACGGGCCTTCAGCTCTACTCAGTGAGAGATGACATGAAGAAAGACCCGATGGCTACGCTGAAGGCGCTGGCTGACATGGGCTATAAGCACGTGGAGCATGCCAACTACATCGACCGCAAGTTTTATGGCTGGTCGGCCAAAGAGTTCAAGAAAATACTGGACGACCTGGGTATGAAAATGCCCAGCGGCCACACCGTGATGCGCAGCGACCACTGGGACGACAGTAAGAAAGATTTCACTGACGCCTGGAAGTATACCATAGAAGACGCAGCCACTGTTGGCCAGATGTATGTCATCAGTCCGTCGATGACGCAGGGCCAGCGCAAGGAATACGACCAGCTCATGCTGCTAATGGAGCGCTTCAATAAAAGTGGTGAGCTTTGCAAAAAGTCAGGGATGATGTTCGGTTACCACAACCACGACTTTGAGTTCAACGAGAGCCTGAACGGGCAGCTGCTTTATGACATCATCATGAAAAATACCGACCCCAAGCTGGTGATGCAGCAGCTCGACATCGGCAACCTGTACAATGGTGGTGCCACAGCGCTCGAGATCACCAAAAAGTGGCCGGGGCGCTTTGCTTCTATGCACGTAAAGGACGAAATTCTGAGTAAGGAGGGCGGTGAGAAGTATGAAAGCTGTGTGCTTGGAAAGGGAATCGTACCAGTCAAAGAAGTCATTGACATCGGAAAGAAAGATGGCACGATCCACTTCATCATTGAGCAGGAAAGCTATCAGGGCATGGCTCCGCTCGCCAGCATGAAAGAAGACCTGGGGATCATGAAGAAGTGGGGATATTAGAAGAGGGCTTGAAAGCTGAGTATTTGAAGATTTGAAAGAGAGGCGCCAGATGGCGCCTTTTCTAATCATACTACCCTAACAAATTTTCATTCGTAAAACTCGTAGTCATAGTCAATAGTAAACTCCAACTCTTTGTAGAGGTTATAAATCTCTGTTCGTGTCCGCAGGCCCTCGTCGTTATAAAAATGCTCCTTATGCTGGTACATCTTGCCCGCTATGAAATATTCGGACTTTGTCAGCAAATTATTTCCGTAGTAGAAACGATGCTCTTTAGCTCCCTGACTGACAGCAGAAATATTGTTTCCTTCATAGTTGTACCTGATTGCATTTCTGTCGATTGAGGTTTCCACAGACTTTTCACCAGTGTCACTATTATAGTGCCCTGTTTCTTTTATGTAAGCTCCTGAATACATCACCACCTTGCGGTCGGTGTATTCAAAAATATCCTCATAACCCTTCGGTCGCTGGTAGTAGTTGTCCCCTTTTCCATCGATAATCAAGGTATTCATCTGAACCTGGAGGTCGGTCCCAGCCTCAAGTGTCACGATTTTCAATGGCAAACCCTCCTCATACCCTTCCACTGTCGATTCGAAATTAAATGATTCCCATAGCCCTGTCCGTCTCAGTACGGGATGGTGCTTTTTTTGGATCATTTCAAAATACTTCAAAGGCCAGTCATTACCATACAAGATACTATTTTCAGATGCCCCCAATTCTAACCCATCCATGACCAAAGGCACATTAATAGGATCAGGCTCTGTCCAAAACTCCCGACGGAATGGGTTTTTGTAATTGTATGGATAAGTCATGTGCTGGTCTACCCTGTCGATGGTGCCGTCGGGGTGATAGTAGGCAACGGCTATCACCCGGTCGTCTTTGTCCTGGGTATCACTCTGGTGGCTGGTGAAGCGAGTGGTGACGGTTTTAATGTTTTCCATCGCTTTCACGGGATCAGCACTCCTGCTGCCCTCCCATGGCTCCACACAGGCGATCAGCAAGAAAGCCAGCGCATAAAACAAGCTGGTCCAGACCAAACCACGATAGAACTTATGCTCCCTGAATGTATGCAGGCTTTCGATCCTTCTTTTTACACTTTTGGCACTAAAGAAATTGCTCACCCTTTCATAGTAGAGCGTACTCGACAAGTCGATGAGCATGTGAGAATATGCCTTCCTGTCCACATGGTTCATCATGGCCTCATCCGCTTCATATTCTGTATTGAGTCGGATTTGGCTTTTTGTTAGCCATCCTATCGGGTTATGCCAAAACAATGCTGTGTAGACTTCGGAAAGCAGAAGATCGAGACTGTGCCACCTTGTGGCATGCACTTGCTCATGCCTATAAATAATCGATTCCTTTGAGGTATTAAGCAGGCTTTTGCCAATGAAAATAAGTTGAAAAAATGAAGCACCGGTAAAGGCCTCCTTGTCAACAATAAAAAAAGAAGAAAACTCACCATCAACCTTTTCCGCTGATTTCATTAGCCGGTAAACGCCGTACATACTTATGCCGATTCTTACGAGGAAAAATATCACGCCAATTAAATAAACAAACAAGAGGATATCTCCTGTTTCTACGCTGCTTACCTGTTCCACAGGAAGCGCCGCCGTAGCTATTTCAGTTGCTTCGTCCATTGAGGCGGTGCTCACCGGAGAGGTAACCGGCGACGATGTGGCAATAAACGATGAGGCCCTGGGCTCCTCGTGAAAAGACACCGTTAAAGGAGAAGATAAGTGGAGACCGGAAAATGGGATGGCTGCTGACATCAACAGGCAGCTTAGCAGATAGAGCCTCCTGAACTTTACAGAAGTGTTCTTCGACAAGATCAAAAAACCAAAGTAGAGGATGGCACTAGCCCCGCTTACTTCGAGTAGATAGATGAAAAAGCTATTCATGGTTTTTCTTGTTTATGATGTCCTTTAGTTTTTTTGCCTCATCGGCCGAGAGGTCTTTGCTGCTCACGATGAACGACATCAGGCTTTCGTACGAGCCATCAAAATAGTCGCTCATCATGTCCGAGAAAATGCTCCTCCGGTATTCATTCTTGCTCACCTTAGGATAGTACAAGTGCGTTTTTCCGTAGGCCTCATGACCTACCAACCCCTTGCTTTCGAGTATCCTTACCAAAGAAGAAATAGTATTATAGGGCGGCTTGGGCTCCGGCATCAGCTCAATAATGTCTTTTACAAACACTTTCTGCCTGCTCCAGATAATGTGCATGACAGGCTCCTCTGCCCTGGTTAATCGTTCCATGAAATGAATGTATAACTAAAAAATAAGTTATACAACTGAAAAGTCAGTTTTTATTCCACGGTATACTTTTAATTCTAATAAAACGGGATGCATTACTCCATTTTTTGATATTTTTACTGCTCATTACGCTGTATGGACTGGAAAAGCAGGCAAGTCACACTATTAAATACAACAGCTATTCTCTGCCTGGCAGTTGGCTGTTTGTCACTTTCGTGCAGTAAAGAGATTGATACCCAGCCTACTTTTGTACAGGTGCCATTTGCGGGTACATGGATAGTGTCAGAAGCACGAGAGGACGGTGTTCTACAGAATGAATGGCTGGGGCTGGAGCTAACCTTTGAGCAGCTCAAAAAAGACAGCGGAGCCTACTATGTGCCGGCAACGCCTGGCGACTCGGTTTGGGCAAAAAGCGGCGGGTGGCAGGTGATAGACTCGATCCGCCTTGTGAGGGACAACTATGACAACTTAAACATTTTTTTCAACAGAGAAGGCAAACTGCTGACGACGTTCACAATTGAATCGGCAGACACTACTGGTACCTGCCCAGCGTATCCCTGTGCGGGTGATCCTACCGGCACCTGGGTGTTTGCTTTTAATCCGTTGCCAAAAAATTGAATCCCACATCGGGCTTCCTTCTGTCGTTTGGGAAATCCAGGTCTTTTACGGGGTAGGTAAGAACCTCAGCCGACTCGGGTTGGTATCCGCTGTCCTTCTTCGCAATGGTTAGCTCAATGGAATTCAGAAAGCCAAAGCTGTTGACGCTGTCGTAGTTGTTGCCATGCACATGCTGCACATAGTGGGTGGCCCTGGTGGCTTTCAGGAACGGCACGATAGCATCTATGTTCTCTTCTACATTGTGAAACTCTATCAGGAGGAGCTCTATTTTGTCAAGCTTATCGATAATGGTGTCGAGCAGCTCGTATTCGGTTCCTTCCACATCGAGCTTCACCCCATAGCCGCTGCTGTGTTCCAAAAGCTCTCCAAACGACTGCACCTCCGAATTGCTTTCAAGCCCGATGTGCTTTTTGACAAACTGCAGGTTGCCAGAAAATAGCTGCTTCATGCGAAGCATCATCGATATTTTGCCCCACGACTGAGCAGGCGTATCCTGCACACCGAGAAACCTGAAGGGGTACAAGGCGATTTTGCCAAAGTTTTTGAGCACCCAGTAAAGCATGGTGCTGTTGAACCCCGATGTTCTGTCGAAGGCAACGATAGGTAAATCAGGTCGGCGCTCTTTCAACTCTATCTCAAACGACCAATCGTACGAAAGCCCACAAGAGATAAAATGACTGCAATTGGCTAAGCTCCGAGACGAAAAAACGTAGCCCCCATCATAGTTCCTGCCTAATCGTATCAGATCCGCCGGAGCAACAGGACGCAACAGTTCCAAAATTCCCAGGGTTTCTTCCCGCATATCTACTTTCTCTTTCATCTTCAATGGCTAGCTGGCGCAAAACAAAATGCAAATATGCTGGTATTATTCAGTTTTCTGCTAAAAATTCACTCACCGTTTCTTCTTCTTGTAGATATTCTTCAGGTCGTTTTCAAACAGTGTATAGGGATCGTCATAAAACTTCATGAAGTCAGGCACACTTACCTGCCCCGGATACGGCGCATAGTAGTGCGTTGGGCTGCGGATGTCATTGCGCCACACCAGCACGTAGGCGAGCCGCATTTTGTGCATGCGCATGGTCTTGAGCAGCGTCTCTGTCCACCAGGTTTCGTTGGGAATCGACTCCAGGCCTGTCTCCGTAAAAGCAGCCAGCTTACCGGCCTTTCGGGCATAGTCCGACACAATCTTTAGTTTCAATGCAGCCGTGTCAATCGCATAGCGGTTGCGGCCCATGTCGCCATAGTTGTCCATGCCCACCATGTCCACCCATTCGTCGCCAGGATAGCGGGCAAGGTATTTTTCTTCTGTAAGAAACTGATTGTCGGGCGAGAAGGCGTAGATGAAATTGTGTACATCCAGCTCGTCACGCAGGTAGCTAACTGTGAATTGCCACAAGGCGATGAACTCTTCCCGGGTGCAATGCGAAGCACCCCACCAAAACCAGCCACCGTCAAACTCGTGATAGGGCCTGAAGATGACAGGTACGAGCTCTCCATTGGCTCCTTTGATGCTGTGTGCCCAATCGGCTATCCCTTTCAGTATCTCCTTGTATTGTTCGTGGGCCTGCCCGCCCGGAATGATATAACTCACGGCAGGCAGCGACACGGTGTCCCGCCAGTAGAAGCCTCCGCCCGACACGGGGTTCGAAAAGTGCCACGCAATGGTCGTGACACCTCCCCTGTTGTAGGTATCCACCACATTCTTTCTCAGGCGCTCCTTAGCTTGCGCTATTTGCTCTGGTGAACGACCTGAAAAGCCACTGAAATCCACACCCACCATGGCGGGATGGGATCCGGTCACCGATTTCACATCAGAGCGGTCTTCGTCGCCAGCCCAGCCATGTCCGTACTCAGTGGCGTGCTGGTGAGCAAACAGTGTATGTTTTTTGGAAAGCTTCCGAAGGCTTTTGTAGAGCTTCTGCGTTTCTCTTGTGGCGTCCTTATCAATTGGTTTGTTTTTTTGAGCCAAAGCAGTTGATAAAAAAACACCAATAAGGCCAAAGATGAGAAGAATCCGTTTCGTCGTCATGTGGGTGCGTTTAGGTGCAAATCAGTCTCAAAAATACCTCCTCACTCAAAAGGTATCAACTGATTGGTGGCCAATGGTAGGCGTCTTTCGTACCAAAATAAGGGGTGAAATCGCTCGGTGGTCAGCCGACTACAGATCAAATGCCAGAACCGCCCAAGGAGTTTTCATCCTTTGTGGCCGCAAAAAGTGCTAGCTTTCATTCAACAACACGCTACGTCAGGCTTCTTGAGCAAAAGCACCGGCAGCCAACTGTTATTACCCATCTTTATCAGCGATTCCCCGATACAATGAAAAACACAGTCAACCAGACGCCGCTTTTAGTGATAGTGCTTGCCTTCCTTTATGGTTGTGCCAGCGAACCTAAAACTGAGACTGTCCATGAAGCCCCCTCTGCTGCTGTCAAAGCTGAGAGCAAAGGCCCGGAAAATGGCACCCTGCTCATCATTGGCGGTGCCGCCCAAAGCATCTTTTACGACAAGTTCATGGAGCTGGTGGGCGGCCCCGACGAGCCCATTGTGGTCATTCCTACGGCGGCCTCCAGCGATGATTTTGACGAGGCCTACCTCGAAAAGTTCAGGAAAAGCTATACCGACAGGGGCTTTACCAATGTAACGGTGCTGCACACCCGTAGTGCTGAAGAAGCCAACACCGAGGAGTTTGCAGCTCCCATCAAAAATGCCAGGGGCGTGTGGTTCAGCGGCGGCAGGCAGTGGCGCCACGCCGACAGCTACCTGAATACAAAAACGCATGAAGCTTTCAACGAGCTGCTCGGCAGAGGCGGTGTGATTGCCGGAAGCTCTGCCGGAGCCACCATACAGGGTTCTTACCTGGCACGAGGCGACACAAGGTCAAACACCGTCATGATGGGCGACCACGAAGAAGGGCTCGGCTTTGTGACAAACATCGCCATCGACCAGCACCTGTTTGCCCGAAACAGGCAATTCGATCTATTTGAAATACTCGAAGAAAAACCGGAGCTGCTCGGCGTTGGGCTCGATGAGAACACAGGCATCATTGTGCAGGGCGATCAATTCACAGTGTTTGGCGAAAGCTATGTGGCCATTTACGACGGCACCAGGTGGTCGGCGGAGCGAGACACAATTTACCAGCTAGCACCTGGCAGCAAGGAGTTTTACCTATTGAAAGAAGGCCAGGAGTATGATTTGAAGAACCGCAAAGTTATCAACTGACTTGATCTGAGTCCTTAGTAGCCAGCCTGGCTTAACCTTCTGCCTGATGCAATTGGATCAAATTGCCGCAAGTATCCTCGAAAACAGCCTGCGTGCCCCATTCGGTTTTTTTAGGCTTACTTCT
>TARA_R110002012_G_scaffold98109_2_pt1 | contig 40507 bp, 40 predicted proteins | sample TARA_R110002012 | Tara Oceans TARA_R110002012 (sample SAMEA4396515) | marine metagenome | biome: Westerlies Biome; feature: [DCM] deep chlorophyll maximum layer (ENVO:01000326); material: water (ENVO:00002006), including particulate matter (ENVO:01000060) such as... | depth 40 m
AATATGCTCTACGGAAAACTATAAAGAAGATCATCTACGACAATAAAGGCAACCGCCTAAGCATAAAACGCTATGACACTAACGGTGATTTGATTCCTGAGAAGGAATGATATAGGAGCTGTTTTCGCGAAAGCGTTATTAGTAGCTATCTACTAGTTATTGCATTGCGACAAACGGAGTTAAGCTAGTTACCCCTTTGCATCAATTAAGTCTGCGAGATAAAGCGCATCCTTAGACACTCCGCCTAAGGTTGCAGATCCGCGAGTGTACATCCACGGTAGGCCTAAGAAGCACAAGCCATCGATGTTACTTACTCCTCTTCGGTTTTTTGGATAACTATCTGCATCAAGCTCTAAGCCCTCTATCCATTGAAAATTGGGGCGATATCCAGTTGCCCAAATAATATTTTTAATACTAGCTACTTTCTTGTTTTCGAAGATGATTTCCTCATGCATGGCATCTTTAGTTCTGCCGCTTATAATGACGTTGTCTCTAGAAAGAATTTCTTTTACATCTGTGCCTATAACGGGCTGCGTAAACGAGCTTATCCTCTTACCCATCCAGCTATACTTATTAAAACTTAGAAAACCTGTGACAGTAAACCACCACCATAACGACTTCCCTAAAATACGCTGCGGCAAGGATTTTACCGTGGTATCCCCAGAGAAAAAGACCTTCCTGCGGCCATCTTTTGAGAGTTCGTTTAAGATTTGATATCCAGAGTCTCCTCCACCTACTACGAGCGCATCGCCCTCTTGTAATTGATCGAGTCCTTTGTAATAATTACTATGCATCTGTGTGATACTGCCTGCAATCTTAGTATTACAAGGTGGCGTGTATGGCGTGTGAAAAGGACCTGTGGCAACCACTACATTTTTTGCCTCAAGATTACCATCCTTATGTGTGAGGGTAAATCCCTCTGCGGTCTTGCTTATAGTAGTAATTAATGTATTGAGTTTTACAGGGATTTTAAAAGTCGCTACATAAGACTTAAAATAATCTGCTACTTCATATTTACTTGGATAATGACCTTTAGGAGTGTCAAATTTTAAACCAGGCAGATGATTGTATTCGGTAGGAGTAAATAGTTTTAAGGAATCCCATCTGTTTAACCACGACGCCCCTATTTCTTTATCACCATCTACCACCACGTAGTTCTTCCCCATCTTTTTTAAATGGTATGCCATAGATAATCCAGCTTGTGCTCCTCCTATTACTACATAATCTACCATCTGTTACCCTTCTAATTTTTTGCAAAAATAGACATTAAGAATAGCTTTCCTCCTTTTTAAAGCTTTCAATAAAATCAAACACTATAACCAGAATATTTTACTATAAATATTCCGAATTACAATCACTTTTTAGATTATTTTTCATGTACAAAATATTACAATGTGGGTGGTTACGCTTTCGCGAAAGCATACTTATCATAAGGCCAGTTCACGTGCAACTCAAGGCCAATAAAACCACTTCATACAAATAACCCTACCTTTGTAGCCACAAAAAAATAGCTATAATGAATAATACTCCCCTAAGAACCCTTGTACAAGGCATTCCAAAAACAGAACTTCACCTCCATATAGAAGGTAGTTTTGAGCCAGAATTGATGTTTGAGATTGCAAAGCGCAATAACATCACCCTTGCTTATGATTCTATTGAATCATTGAAAAAGGCATATACATTTAATAACCTTCAAGAGTTTCTAGACATCTACTATACAGGTGCACAAGTACTCTTACACGAGCAAGATTTTTATGATCTTACGTGGGCATATCTTACCAAAGTACATAGTGAGAACGTGGTACACGTAGAGGTGTTCTTTGATCCACAAACACACACAGATCGCGGTGTTCCTTTTAAAACAGTAATCACTGGGATTTACAATGCGCTTGAGAAAGCAAAAAGTGAATACGGCATTACCTATAAACTCATCATGTCTTACTTGAGACACTTAAGCGAGGAAGCTGCTTTTAAAACGCTAGAAGAATCACAGCCATACAAAGCATGGATAGATGGTGTAGGGCTTGACTCTTCTGAGCAAGGAAATCCTCCTAGCAAATTTAAAAACGTATTTGAAGCCTCTGCAAAAGAAGGTTACAAACTAGTAGCACACGCCGGAGAAGAAGGCCCAGCAGATTATATCTGGGAAGCGCTTGACGTATTAAATGTTGTGCGTATAGATCACGGTAATCGCTGCCTAAGTGATGATGCACTTGTGGAGCGTCTTGTAAAAGAGCAAATTCCGTTAACGCTTTGCCCTACTAGTAATGTGGCGCTTAAGGTAATTGACAAGATGGAAGAACACCCAGTAGCACAGATGCTGGACAAAGGGATTCTTGCGACGATACACTCTGATGATCCAGCTTATTTTGGCGGATATATGAATGAGAACTACTACCAGACAGCAAGTGCCTTAAACTTATCTAAGGAGCACATCATGCAACTTGCCATCAATGGTTTTAAAGCAAGCTGGCTTACCGAAGATGAGAAAGCAGCACACATCACAAAGGTGAAAGCATACTTTGCTTCCATCGATTAAGTATTTTAATAAGGTTGCGCTTTTGCAAGAGTGCAACCTTATTTCTATCGTTCTGTAAGGGACATCTTACCACCAATCACCATCACCTAAGAGACTGATAACTCAATCTTTATAGCTATTTTTGAAGCAACTTAAATAGGACTACTATGGAGGTAATAAAAATTATATTCTTTGCGCTTGGCACTTTCTTTGGCGTTGACGATAGCACCATTGTGGCAGAAGAAACTGCGGTACACATTGACATAACAGAGCAAATTATAACGGTAGATCAACAGGATGTTTTTGCGCTAGTGAGCAATGAAAAAGACAGCCTAAAGATTAGAAACACCCTCTATAGAATAGGCAATGCGCAAGCACAAGAAAAGCGCCTTACCTTAAAAGAAAAGTTTGACACCTATGCTTGGTCCACTTCTGAAATAGTGAGCCGTAAAGAAGCAAAGCAACTTGACACTAAACTCAAGTTCAAATATGTTAGTAAGGAGCAGCTTAAAGATTTTGGAATAGACTACGTAGAAAAAGATAGCTCCTATGCTATGATTAATATCCCAGCGTGGAATATTAAAACCACTACTGGAGCACTGCGAGATAATTACTGGTACTTTAAGGATAGTATTTCCTTTACCCTTTCGCCCGCTAAGGATATGCCTAAAAAATACCTTCCTCTTAAGAAAGGCTTGTATAATTACTGGGAGCAGGTAAAACCATAAGCATAGATTTTAAGAATTGTTGTTACGCATTCGCGAAAGCGTAATTACCCACCATCACTACCTATCACCTACAATCCTTATCATTTATATGATGGGGATTTCTTGTCTTTAAATAATGCATAACACAAATTATTGTTAAAGGCTTTTTAATTACTAAACGGTTGGTTAGTTTTGCGCAGTAATAAGAAACAAGTGGCTAGAAAAAAGAATTATGATGAGCGTGAAGTAGTCGAAAAGGCTATGAATCTGTTCTGGAAAAATACCTACGAGTCTACCTCTATGCAAATGCTAGAGAAGGAAATGGGTATTAATAAATTCTCCATCTATGCGAGCTTTGGAAATAAGCACGGTCTGTTTTTGGCAAGCTTAGCTTATTACAAAGAAAAAGTAGGCGCTATCATTAAGAAGTTTGCTAGCGGTACAAACGGTGTTCAAGATATCAAACAGTTTTTTATAGACTCTGTAACTATTGTTGATCCAGACGGATCTCGAAACGGATGCCTAATTACAAATACCTACAACGAGTTTGCAGCTAGTGAAGACGCTGTGATTCAAGAAGAGATGAATTCCTTTATGACTACTATAAAGGAGCTTTTTATTGAAAAATTGAGAATGGACGGTAGTAAAGATGAGGAAACGATACTACGAGAAGCCAACTTTCTTTTACTAGCCAAACATGGCCTAGCAGCTGCCTCACGAGTAAATACAACACAAGAGATTGAAGATTACATAGAGATGACGTTTAAAAACATCTAACTATTTTTTTACCCTAAAACTAAACGAACGTTTAGATATAATTAACATAAATTAAAAATTGCTATTATGACAACATTAAAAGTTCACAACATCGAGAGTGCTCCACAAGAGAGTAAACCATTATTAGAAGGTTCTGTAAAGTCTTTTGGGATGCTTCCAGGATTACACGGAGTACTTGCAGAGTCTCCACAAATCTTAAAAGCATACCAAGAACTACATGAGTTATTTACAAACTCTTCATTTAACGCAGACGAGTTAACGGTAGTATGGCAAACAATTAACGTAGAGCATGCATGTCACTACTGCGTACCAGCACACACAGGTATCGCAAAAATGATGAAAGTAGATGACGCAATCATCGAGGCTTTACGTAACGAGACTCCACTAGAAGATGCAAAACTAGAAGCACTACGTACATTCACTTTATCGGTTACACGTAACCGTGGTAACGTTTCTCAAGAAGATCTTACTGCATTTTATGCAGCTGGATATGGAGAAAGACAAGTACTAGATATCATCTTAGGATTATCTCAAAAAGTAATAAGTAACTATACAAATCACATCGCAAACACACCTGTAGATGCTGCATTTGAGAAGTTTGCTTGGGAGAAAAAATAAGTAACTCCCCTAACTTAATAAATAATAAGCCTTCCTCAATATTGTAGGAAGGCTTCTTTAAAAAAGATCATATGAGTATTGCAATAGAAAATAAAGTAGCATTAGTCACGGGCGCAAATAGAGGTATTGGTAAAGCGATTGTGGAGTCATTTTTAGACCACGGAGCTAAGAAAGTATATCTAGCGGTGCGTGATACAAACTCTACAAAAGAACTAGAAGAAAAGTATGGTGATAAAGTAGTCACTTTACAAGCAGATGTGTCAAACACAGCCTCCATAAAAACACTAGCAGAACACGCTACAGATGTAAATGTAGTAGTAAACAATGCAGGTATAGGGACACCACAGTCTATCATAAGTGATGATGTAGAAGAAGATTTTCTTAATCAGCTACAGGTAAATGCTTTTGGATTAGTGCGTGTTGCAAACGCTTTCGCGAAAACGTTAGAAAGCAACAAAGGAGCGCTTGTACAATTGAACTCTATTGCTTCTATCAAGAACTTCTCTCAACTCTCTACATACTCTGCATCAAAAGCAGCATCGTATTCTTTAACACAAGGAATTCGCACAGAGTTAAGTCCGCGAGGAATTAATGTACTAAGTGTACACCCAGGACCAGTAGATACAGATATGGCAGAAAAGGCAGGCTTTGAAAATGGAGCTACAACTTCTGAAATTTCTGAAGGAATTGTAAGCGCATTAAAAGCTGGAGATTTTCACTTATTTCCAGATGACATGGCAAAGCAGTTTGAAAAAGAATATCAAAACTTTTCTGACAACATCGTAACTTCAGATTTTTAAGAAGTACCATAACACTAAAAACATATATCATGATAAAAGTATCTGTAATGTACCCTAATAGTGAGCGTGTAAAATTTGACACCGACTATTATAAAAATAGCCACTTACCTATGATTCAAGAATCACTAGGTGACGCACTAAAGGGATTAGAATTAGAAGTAGGAATTGCTGGAAGAGCACCCGGAGAGCTTGCTCCTTATGTAGCGATTGCTCATTTAAAATTTGATAGTGTTGCTTCTTTCCAAGAGAGCTTTGCACCACACGGAGAAAAATTTGCAGCAGATGTTGAGAACTACAGCAATGTGCAAGGAGAATTACAAATAAGTGAAATCATAGCTTTGTAATACACCTCTCTTGAAAATAAAATTTTTAAATATTATAGTTTGTGTACTTCTATTATCATGTGGAGATAATAGAAGTACTCAACAAACTGAAGAGTCAAAAGAATCTGTAGTGATTTTTGATAACAAAGGCCATGAGTTGGTGTATAATATGGTTCAAAAAGTAGGTGACTACAGAAGCCTATTAGACAAGAAAGATGTCATTTACACATACACCTATAAAACCGCCGATGGTAAAGTAGATGTAGCTACAGAAAAATATTTATTTGACGGAGAGCTATCCTACGGTTTATATGATCAACATGAAAGGACAATTCCCCAACTAGAAGGAGCTATTGAGCAAGGATATGATGGGAATGAGTATTGGCTAAAACACGACGGAAAACTTATAACAGACCAACCTCTTATTGACAAGGTGATGTTTAATAGACCTACTAATTTATATTGGTTTGCGATGATGCCAAAATTACTAGACCCTAATGTAGTGTATCATTATATAGGAGAGACGGTAATCAATGAAGCAACGTATGACATCGTCAAGGTTTCCTTTAATATACCTAATAAGGAAAATACAGATATATATCAAGTTTATATTAATCAAGACACAGGTCTCGTAGATCAGTTTCTTTTTACAGTAGCAGCATACAATGTTATTGATGTTCCTTATTTAATGGAACTCAAGTATGAGTCTATAGACGGACTATTAATTCCTACTCAAAGAAAATATCAAAAATCAAATTGGGATGGTGTTATACTTAATGGACCTTTTACAGAGGTTACCTGGACTGACATCTCTTTCAACAATGGATTAACCATAAAAGATTTTAAAAAATAAAGTTGCTATCGCTATGGAAAAGTTAGGTGTCGACATAAAAGCAATAGCAAAAAATGCTATTAAAGATGTTTTTAGAACTGACACTAACAAACCTGGTTTTATTCATATTGATTTAGGTAAAGAATCTTCCTCTAGCGAACTAAGAGTTACCATGGTTACTCTTAAAAAAGAATTATCTAGCTACACAAAAGCGACTTACGATAGACCCTTAAGCTATCACTGGCTTGTTCGTTTCGACCAACAAGTAAACACACCTTTCCACGTAGATAACGCTGCAGATCAATCTTTTTTGATGCTGGGTTATGAACCCACACCTATACAAAGTGAGCTTTATATAGGAGACTATCACAAGTATGCTAGAGAATGTATAGATGCTCCAAAAAATTATCTTAAAGATTTTACTCCAGTTTTTGAAAATAATCACGAGCATCTTAAACCGTACATTACAAAAGTGGATACCTTGTCAAATAATTCTTATAGTATTGTATTGATAAATAATAGTGTTCCTACTAATCATAAAGAAACACTAGGTGCGTTTCATAAAGCAACAATGCGTTCTCAAGATCTCTCAAAAGAGAGAGTGGTAAATTCTATGATTATGAATATGCTTGTTGAGCATGAAGAAGCACTCAACGAACCAGATGAACACCACTTTATTACAACAAGTGAAATAAGTAAATAGCAAAGAAATGAAAGAAAAATTAAAAATAGATATTGTCTCAGATGTAGTTTGCCCATGGTGTACCGTAGGTTACAAACGCTTAGAAAAAGCAATATCAGAACTTGGCATTGAAGACCAAGTAGAGATAGAATGGCAACCGTTTGAGTTAAACCCTCAAATGCCTGCCGAAGGTCAAAATGTAGATGAACATATTACAGAAAAATATGGCTCAACCGCAGCGCAACAAAAAGAGTCTAAACAACGACTAGTAGATGCTGGAAATGAGCTTGGTTTTACGTTTGACTATTTTGACGATATGAGAATTGTAAACACATTTGATGCGCACGTACTATTAGAGTATGCAAAGAAATTTGACAAGCAAACGGAATTAAAAATGCGACTTACTACTGCTTATTTTAGTGAGCGTAAGGATGTATCACAAAGAGAGGTCTTAAAACAAGCACTACTCGACGTTGGCTTAAATGCAGAAGAAGGTATAGCCTTGATTGAAAATGAAGAAGCTCGTTATGAAGTGAGAACTCAACAAGGTTACTGGAAGAACTTAGGTGTAAATTCAGTTCCTACAATCGTTTTTAATAGAAAGAGTGCAGTTACTGGAGCACAACCTGTAGATTTATTTAAGAAAGTACTCTCAGAACTTATTACTGAATAATAAATATATTACTCTTTAAAATAGGCTTTCCCTAAAAGCATTTTTAAAGATTAGAGAACCCGTACATAATGTTCAAAAGGCATAGTGTGCGGGTTTTTACTTTTGGTGCTGCGAGGATATATTTAAATAATTACGCTTTCGCGAAAGCGTAACAACACCACTAACACATTAATTCCAACCAATTCTTAAAAATTATTTTACCTCGCCTATGAAAAGAAATCACCTCAACTCCGACTTATAACTTCAGAACTTAATATCATCGCTATGAAACCTTTACAAGAAAAAAGCATAATTATATTTGACGGAGCTTGTAATCTTTGTAATGGTGTTGTGGGCTGGCTCCTTAAATTTGCACCAAGCGGATTGTTTGAATGTATCGCCTTTCAATCTCCAAAAGGTCAGCATATTTTAAAAGAATATGGAAGACCTACAGATCGATTAGATACAGTAATGCTTATTGAAAATCAAGAACTACATACACATTCTGATGGGTTTTTAAAGATCATTTCTAAAATCCCAAAGTGGAAATCAGTAGCAGCACTACTTGCATTTATCCCAAGAATCGTACGTGATTTCATTTACAATACTGCTTCTCGTAATAGACTTAAATGGTTTGGTGCTTCTTCATCTTGTACCATCAATATTTAATATAGAAACCCAACACTCCCTAAGAAGCATTGGGTTTCATCAAACAACAAAAAGCGACACCCGTAGGTGTCGCTTTTTGCTAGTTGTCATTAATACTATCTATAAATTTTACATCTCTTGTGTTCTTTTGCACCGCTATGGCTGAAAACAGACTTAATGTAAAAGACATTCCATAAAATCCTTTCTCACTTAATTCTAGATCTGCATTCCATAAACCTACAACGAGTAATAAGATCGAGACAATGGTGACAAACCAACTTATACCATAATAAATATCTGTTACTGGGACTCCTTCTAGTCTATCTCTCACGCTTTTTTGTACAGATACTACGGCAAATAGTCCAAATAATAATACCGTAAAGTAATACCCCTTTTCATTAAGGTACATATCTGCATTCCATAGTCCTACACAAAATGAGATCATCCCGACAAATAATGCACTCCATGATGCACTTATAAAAGCTCCCGTAGGTTTGTTTGAAAATGGTTCTTGTTTTTTATTCTTCTTTTCTGTTACTGGTGTTTCAAATTGATTTTCCATAATAGTTGTTGTTTGTTGTTGTTTAATTGGTAATTCTGATGTTCTAAAAAGCTTCCCCCATCCCTAAAGGGTGGCTTTTTCTAATTGTAAACCTGATTTTCTCCCTTTAGGGCTGGGGAGAAATATCGTCTTTAATGATCTCCCCTTCAATTTTCTCTTCCGTTGCTATTTCCATAATGTGATCTCCGCAAGAGTAGCAGTGTGGTAGGTGTGCATAATTTGTAGTTTCACAGCTGTTACAATCTTTAAAGAGTTGGAGACCGCAGTGGCGGCAGTAGTTGGTTACTTTTAGACTTCCCGCCACTCCTTTTTTACCTCCGCTCTGGTGGAACTCATTAATAAGGTAATCTTTACCACAGCTAGGGCACATATGGTTTTCTAATGCTTTCTCGGCAACTTCTTCTTTTATTTGCTTTGATCGCTCTTGGGTAGATTGCTGCAGCTCTTCCTTTTTACGTTTTATAAATGCTTGTAGCGATCGTATTGCATACACTCCTAGAAAGAGAGAAAGTAAAATCCCAATAGTATATCTCACATAACCTCCGTAGCTAGGTAAGTACGGCACTAGACCTACAAAAAAACCGTAGAAAGAAAAGAATACAAAACCACGATATAGCGGCCAGTACGTATGCTTTCTTTTCTTTACAAGCATCCATAAACCTAGCAGCAGTATAGGAAGCACAAATAGTAGACGTTTTAAAAAAATGCTCAGCTCATAACTTCTCACGGCATCATCGTGTAAATTGTACACTACCTCCATAGCCTCCTGCTCTTGCAAGCTATAGACTGCCTGTGTATTTCTTAATGTTAAGATAGCGGCTGCATAAGCATATTTTTCCTTCTCATAAGATTGTATCACATTTTGAATGGAATCCATCGTTAGGTTACGCTTTCGCACCTCGGCATCTACTGTAGATGATTGCGTAGCTGTACGTGTAGAAATCCAAGATTTAAAAGAGCGCTGCTCTTGAGATAAGGTAGTTTTGGCTAACTCAAGATTTATTTCTAAAGCTTCCTGACTACGGTATTGTTCATTAATTGAATCTTGTACGGTGCTGTATAGCGTTCTGTAAGTAGCGACATCTGTTTGCGATTCAAAATTTTCTATCGTAGGACGATTATCAGATTCATCAATATCCCAGATAATTCTATTTGCAAGTCCTATTAAAAATGCAGCCAGTAATATACTTATGACGTAGTGTACTATGGTTGTCGTTCTTGACAGTTTTTTGTTATTAAATTCCATGACCTTGTTGTTTGATTACAGGGCAAAGATGCAGTGATGTGGCAGATAATAAAATCTAAAATTTTAATATTACTTATGATATAAATAGAAATACATATCATTTAATACCTATATTTATTAATCTTTGAACAAATAAAACTTACGATTTAAAATGGATATCACAGCTATTATACAATCTTTCTCTACAGAGGACAGTAAGTTATTCAAGACCTATTTACGTTCAAAAAACAGAAGAACAGATACAAAGAATCTCACATTATATAATCTTATAAGAAAGGGAACTCCTCTCAAGGAGATAGATATTCTGCTCTATGGGAGTGCAAATCGTAATGCGTATCATGCGCTCTCAAAAAGACTACAAGACAGTCTCATTGATTTTATAGCCACTCAAAATTTTGAAAATGAAACCTCAGATGATATGCAGGTTTTTAAATGGATACTCGCGGCTCGTATTCTTTATGAGCAAGATCTCCATAAACCAGCTCAAAAACTTTTAAAAAAGGCAACTCAAAAAGCAAAAGAGCTTGATCTGCACACGGCACTTATTGAAAGTTATCACACCCAGTTCCAGTACAGCCATCTTCATCCAGAGGTAGATTTACAAAAGCTCACGCAAGCTGCACAACAAAACCAGCAGCGATTTATACAGCAAGAACAACTCAATATGGCATATGCACACATCAAGCGTATACTCATATTTGACGAGCATTTATTAAAAAAAGGGATACAGAAAACGGTAGAAGAGATACTCGCTGCTTTTCATATTGAAATCAACGAGACGTTCACCTTTAAATCCCTGTACCAGCTGCTAGAGATTATAAACACCGCAGCGCATTTAGATCACAATTTTGGCGAGGCGCTACCTTTTATCACGCACACCTATAATCTTATAAAGAAAAAAGACATCGTTCAAGAAAAGCAACGCTTTTATCACATCCAGGTGCTTTACTTTATGGCAAATGCTCACTTTAGAGTGCGCGATTTTGAGCAAGCAACACATTATCTCTCGTTAATGAACACTGAGATGAATGCCGAAAATGGAAAGTGGAAATCCCGCTTTCGCGAAAATTTGCTTCTCATCAACTCCTTCGTTTTAAATTACAGTGGTAACTCCTCCCTTGCAATTGCAGATATAGACAACCACATCTCAACAACAAAACAGAAAGTTGATCCTGATATATTGCTCGCACAAGTGGTATTTCTCACACAGCAAGATGAGTACAAAGCTGCTTTAAGTACGCTCAATAAATTTAAACATACCGATAGCTGGTATGAGGAACGACTAGGAACAGACTGGATGATTAAAAGAGATTTACTCTCATTGATTAATTATTATGAGCTAGAATATATTGATCTCGTTCACTCACAACTACGTAGCTTCAAAAGAAAGTATAAAAAAATCATCCTTTCCGAAGTAAGACTGGAGCGCTTTGTAAAAGTATTTAGCCAGATTTTTAATGACCCGACTATTGTGAAGAAGGCAAATTTTCGCGAAAGCGTAATGAGTCAATTTACTGTAGCGTCCTTAAAAGATGAAGATATTTTTATGGTGAGTTTCTTTGCTTGGATAAAAGCTACGCTAGACGGCACAAAACTTTATGAGACCACACTTGCCATGTTGTGATTTTCTTAACAATATAGGGAGTCGCTGGTCTGTACCTTTTACCCACCAAAAAAGGTCAACCGAATGAAAAGAAAATTATCCTATGTGATGGCAACCCTATTTGCCATTACTATCGCAAGTTGTAGCACGTCACAATCTAAAGTTGCCAGCAAGGCAAGTGCTTCAAAATCAAAAGCAAAAGAAAGTAAAAATGCCATTAAACCTTATGGCAAAGTCATCACAAAAGATGCAAAGACTGATGAAGGTCTTTTTACCGTACACAAACTAGACGACAAATATTTTTATGAGATTCCAGACTCACTTATGGGTCGTGAGATGCTCATGGTTACTCGTATTGCAAAAACTGCTGGAGGCTTAGGCTTTGGTGGTGGAAAGCAAAACACATCTGTGTTACGCTGGGAAGTAAAAGACAAGAAAGTATTATTACGTGTGGTATCACACCAAGTATATGCCGCAGACTCACTCCCTATCTCTGAGGCTGTAAAGAACAGTAACTTTGAACCTGTATTATATGCTTTTGACATTAAAGCGTATCATAAAGACAGTGTTTCTGGTTCTAGAAATACAGTAATTGATGCAACTGGTCTTTTTGAGAGCGATGTGAAGCCGCTAGGTTTACCACAAAGAAGCCGTAAAGGATTAAAAGTAACAAAGCTAGATACTAAGCTTTCTTACTTAGATACTATAAGAAGTTACCCAGAAAACATAGAAGTACGTAGTGTAAAAACATACGCTTCTTCTGATGCACCGTCTAATAGTGCTACGGGAGTAATCTCTCTATTGATGAGTAACTCAATGATTTTACTACCTAAAGAGCCTATGCAACGTCGTATGTTTGACGAGCGTGTAGGATGGTTTGGACGTGGTCAAACAGATTATGGAATTGACGTTCAAAAAAGTAAAACAGTGCGCTACCTTGACCGCTGGAGACTTGAAGTAAAAGACGAGGACATGGCTGCCTTTAATCGTGGCGAACTTGTAGAGCCTAAAAAGCAGATTGTTTATTATATAGACCGTGCGACTCCAAAAAAATGGATTCCATTTATCAAGCAAGGTATAGAAGACTGGCAAGTAGCTTTTGAAGCTGCAGGTTTTAAAAACGCCATCATCGCTGCCGATCCTCCATCTGTAGAGGAAGATCCAGACTGGAGTCCAGAAGATGTACGTTATAGTGTAGTACGTTACCTAGCTTCTCCTATTCCTAATGCAAATGGACCTCACGTAAGTGACCCACGTTCTGGAGAGATTTTAGAAAGTGACATTAACTGGTACCATAATGTAATGACATTATTACACAACTGGTATTTTGTACAGACTGCAGCTATCAACCCAGAAGCTCGCAGTAACGAATTTAAAGATGAAATCATGGGACGATTAATTCGTTTTGTGAGTTCGCACGAAGTAGGTCACACACTTGGACTTCCACACAACATGGGAAGTAGTGTTGCTTATGCTGTAGATGATTTACGTGATCCTGAGTTTACTAAAAAATATGGAACTGCACCATCTATCATGGATTATGCACGTTTTAACTATGTAGCTCAACCAGGAGATGGTGATGTAGCTTTAATGCCTAACATAGGTATTTACGATAAATATGCTATCAACTGGGGTTACCGCCCTATCCCATCTGCAAAAAGTGCAGAAGACGAGAAGAAAACACTAGATAGCTGGATACTTGAGCATGCTGGAGATCCTATGTACCGTTTTGGGAGACAGCAAAGAGGCGTAATTGATCCTAGCTCACAAACAGAAGATCTAGGTGATGATGCTATGAAAGCAAGTGCATATGGTATTGCAAATCTTAAACGTATCGTTCCTAACCTTATCGAGTGGACAGCAGAAGAAGGTCAAAACTACGATGAGCTAGATAAAATGTATGGTCAAGTACTATCACAATACAACCGTTACATGGGCCACGTTGCTGGTAACGTAGGTGGTGTATATGAAATGTATAAAACGTATGATCAAGAAGGAGCGGTATACACACACGTACCGAAAGCAAAACAAAAAGAAGCATTAGATTTCTTACAGACACAACTCTTTGACACACCAGAGTGGTTATTAGACAACAACATTTTTGATAAGATTGAAAATGCTGGAAGTGTAGAACGTGTAAGAGGTTTCCAGACTAGAACACTTAACAACCTTCTAGACTTTGGACGTATGGCTCGTATGCTTGAAAACGAAGCAATGAACGATGCAGATGCATACTCACTAGTTACTATGATGTCTGACTTAAGAGCTGGTTTATTCTCAGAGTTGAGAACCCGCCAGGCGATAGATATTTACCGTCGTAACTTACAGCGTGCATATGTAGAACGTCTTGAGTTTATCATGACAGAAGATCAAAGTGGTGGTCGCTTCTTTAGCGGGACTAGAGTAAATGTAGGTCAGAGTGATATACGTGCCGTAGTACGTGCAGAACTTAAAGATCTTAAACGTGATTTACAAAACAACCGACTTAGAGACCGTATGAGCCGCATACACTCAGAAGATCTTGTAGAGCGTATCAACATGATACTTGATCCTAAGTAATACTTACAATAGTTTACTTTTTAAAACAGCCAGCAATCGTATGATTGCTGGCTGTTTTTTTTGGTTCATTTTTAGGATGTCAATTTCTTATTTAAACAGATGATTATTGGGTTTACGCTTTCGCGAAAGCGTGCTTTAATAAAATCATAATAAAGTCACAAAAAAGTATAATCATTAAACCTTCTTCTTTTTTTAGGGTCATATAAGTGTTCAACAATTAAAAAATAAAAAAGATGAAAAAGTTAATGATGATGTTTCTAGTACTTGCGACCGTATCAATGTCTGCACAAAGAGGTCCAAGATCTGGAGAAGAAAGAAGAGGTAATGACATGACTGCAGAACAAGTTGCTACACTAAGTACAAAGAAGATGACACTTGCACTTGCCCTAGACGATAACCAGTCTAAAAAAGTGTACACCGTACTTCTTGATCAAGCAAAAGATCGCAAAGCGATGCAAGCAGAGCGTAAGGCAAATAAAGAAAAGCCTGAGCTTACAAAAGAGCAACGTTACGCAATGCAGAATGAGCGTCTAGATAAGCAGATTGCTATGCAAGAAAAAATGCAAAGCATCTTATCTGAAGATCAGTTCAAGCAGTTCAAAAAAATGAATGCTAAGAGAAAAGGAAAGCGTGGTGACAAAGGAAAAAAAGGTCACAAAGAATCACGCAGAGGAAATAAATAATTTTGATTGATTGGTTTATTTTTAGATTGAAAACGGCATCCTTGATTGGGATGCCGTTTTTTTATTATAATAATTTTGATAAATGATTAAGGTTGTTCTCCTTCCAAAATTTTTAAGAAGTCAGATATATCTGCTTCTGTATATTCTCCAACTCTCAACATAAATGAACCCTTTTCATTAATCATCATAAGAGCATAACAATGTCTTCCACTTTTTAAGTTAAACGTTTTGGTGAAAAAATCATCCTTGTCCTCATAAAAGTCTTTTCTAGACTTTGTAAGCTTTCTTAATAGATTATCTTCAAGCGAGATGTAAATATTTGTGACATTTTTCAATGCTAATTTCCTATAAAACTCATCATTCCAATCATTATCAATTACTCGATATTGATTGCGCGGACAGGTGCTTAAAAATGTTTTAAAAGTAATAATAAGCTTGGTGCCTGCTTTCCAATTATAGTTTTGCTTCAGAAATGCTACTTTATGTTCAGGTATGGAACCTTCAAAAACAAATTCACTTCTTCTATCTACTTGTGCATGGCCTTCAATTGAGAAAGAAAACAATACAAGAACTAATACGATAATATTTTTCATGTCTATAAAATGAGATAAAAAACTTATTTAAGATTGAGAGCTACACTTTTAATGATTACGTCTTACAACGTCTTCCCCACCTTTGCTACTGCAGCAATCGTTTCATCAAGATCTTCATAAGAAAGAGCGTCATTTAAGAACCAGCTTTCATAGGCACTTGGTGCAATATAAATACCCTCTTCAAGTAATCCATGGAAGAATTTCTTAAACGTATCATTATCACCCACCGCAGCCGATTTGAAATCTGTTACTGCGCCTTCGGCAAAGTGTACAGAAATCATTGAGCCAATTCGGTTTATGGTAAAAGTAACTCCACTATCAGTTAAGGCTTTATCAATTCCTTTGTGTAAGTACTCGGTTTTCTTTGCTAGGCTTTCAAAAACATCACTGTTATTAAGCTCTGCAAGCATGGCTAGTCCTGCAGCCATCGCCAGCGGATTCCCACTTAAGGTTCCTGCTTGATATACTGGTCCTTCTGGAGCAAGATGACTCATGATTTCTGTGCGAGCTGCAAAAGCTCCTACTGGTAATCCTCCACCTATTACTTTTCCGAAAGTGACAATATCTGCACGAACATTCATAAGCTCTTGCACACCGCCTTTTGCTAGTCTAAAGCCTGTCATCACCTCATCAAAAATGAGTAGCGCACCATGTGCGTCACATAGCTCACGTAATCCTTGTAAAAATCCTTCGGCTGGAAGTATACATCCCATGTTACCTGCAACAGGCTCTATAATAATTGCTGCAATCTCCCCTGAATTTGCTTCAAAAAGTTCTTTTACATTTTCTAGGTTATTATAATCTGCAAGCAAGGTATCTTTTGCCGTACCAGCGGTTACTCCTGGACTATTAGGAGAACCAAAAGTTACTGCACCACTTCCGGCTTGAATAAGAAATGAGTCTGAGTGACCGTGATAACAACCTGCAAATTTGATAATCTTCTCTCTTCCTGAGAATCCGCGAGCAAGACGCACTGCACTCATGCAGGCTTCTGTACCACTATTTACAAAGCGTATTTTATCAATACCCGGGACCATAGAGATGGCAAGCTCGGCTATTTTTGTTTCTATCTCTGTAGGCATTCCAAAGGAAGTCCCTTTTTGTGCTTTTTCTACAACAGCATCTACCACAGGTTTATGCGCATGACCTAAAATCATAGGACCCCATGAAGCGATGTAATCAATAAGTCTGCGTCCATCCTCATCATATAAATAAGCTCCCTTTGCTTCTTTTACAAATACAGGATCTCCTCCTACAGATTTAAAAGCTCTTACGGGACTATTTACTCCTCCTGGTATTACTTTTTGAGCTGCTACAAAAAGCTCACTACTTCTTTTATAAATCATCTAAATATGCTATTTGTTGTCTGTACATTTTACACTGTACAATCTTGTACTATATTTTATTCAAGGATCTAATGTCTTAATACCCTCTATCAAATGGTTTGATAAAAAGCACTTGACCTTCAAAGATTTGATCACCATCAATACCATTCCATTTTTTTAGTTCTGGCACCGTTACATCATACATGCGAGATAGACGGAAAAGCGTTTCGCCCTTTTGCACAGTATGTTGGTTATTATTATCTGTCACTTTTTTATAGTCTGCAACATCTTTACCTAGTACTTCACCGTCATAACGATATAGCTCATAACGTTCTACTAGGCTAATTAATTTTTGAGGATACTTCTTATCTGTTGCATATCCTGCAGCACGTAACCCATTTGCCCATCCTTTATAATCATCTTTAGGAAGTTTAAAAAGATCTGTATAGCGCTTTCTTCCTGTCAAAAACAAGGAGTGATCTCTGTAAGAAAACTTAGCCAAACTATACTTTCTAAAACATTCTCCCTTCGTATCATCGTCATGATATACAGTCTGACCTTTCCAATCGTGACATTTAATACCAAAGTGGTTATTTGCTTTTTGTACTAGCTCTCCTTTTCCGGCACCAGACTCAAGAATTCCCTGTGCTAGTGTGATGCTTGCTGGGATTCCGTATAGCTCCATTTCTTCTTTTGCGATATCTGCAAAGTCTTCTATATAACCGTTTACGCCACCCTTAGGAACTGGATTAACACCATTATCAAGATTGTCATCTGGAGTTGCTGCCTCCTCAACTTTTGGAGAAGGTTGTCTTCTCTCGACGGTACGTGTAGTTTTTGTTCTTTTTTTAGAACGTGTGGCTTTTTTAGAACCACCACAACTTACAGACAGTATTCCTATTAATAAAAGTATGGTAAAACGTTTGAACATATAATTAGTGTATGAGTGGAAGTCCTTTTTTGGCTAGCTGGATATTCATTCCTGCAATTCCTTGTAAACCTCCCGTATGAACGGCTAAAATACGAGAATTCTCGCGGAAATACCCACCTTTCATAAGCTCTGAAATACCATAAAGCATCTTACCCGTATAAATAGGATCTAGTAAAACGTGATGCTCAGCGTGAAATTCATTTATAAAGTTAACGAGATTACCATTCACCTTTGCATAACCACCAAAATGATAGTCGGCAATAATCTCCCACTGCTCGTTCTTTGCATATTTTCTCACCTCATCTGCTACCCAATCTCCTTTAAGAGCTGGAAACCCTAATGCCTTCTGGTGGGGCTTCAGGCTATTTATGATACCAGAAATTGTACCTGCTGTTCCTATGGGGCAACATATATAGTCAAAGTCTGTATCATCATCAGTTAAGATTTCTTCACAACCTTTAATAGCGAGCTCATTGGTTCCGCCTTCGGGAATTATAAACGGATTATTAAAGGTTTTTGTTATGCTTTCGCGAAAGCGTAACTCATCTTTTTCACGGTATTCTTGTCTTGATATAAAATGAAATTTCATCCCACACTTATGTGCAAATCCCAACGTGGGATTACTTTCAAGTGTCTTAGCAAGATTAACACCTAGCTCTTCTCCTCGTATAACTCCTATGGTTTTGAAACCTTCTAACTGTCCGGCTGCTGCTGTCGCCGCAATATGGTTTGAGTAAGCGCCTCCGAAAGTGAGTAGCGTATCATAACCTTCTCCTCGGGCTTGTATAAGATTATATTTAAGTTTTCTAAACTTATTTCCAGACACTGTAGGATGCAACAAGTCTTCCCTTTTAATAGAAAGGGAGCGTCCATTTGTTTCTGAAATAAATTGATTTTCTGAAGTAAGATTCACGGGTTAAAGATACGCTAGAAAACTCCAAAAAGGACGTTTTTCTAGATAGCTAAGCTCGCACTCACGAGCATAAGCCTCTCTTTCAAAACTGATATTAAGGTAAGCCACATAGTTGTCTCTATACTGTATAAGTCTTATAAAATACTCAACCACATACCATATAAAGAATGGCAGCACAAGCATTTCTGCTTGCTGTCTAATGTGGATTTTCTCGTGATTAATAAATACAATATCCTCCTTAAGTTCTGGAGTACGCATCACTATAAATGGCCAGAGGGTGACTCCCACAAAGCGTTTGCGCAATAAATATTTATTTACAATTAAAAACATAGGTCAAAAATAAATTAATTATAACATCTAGCATCTTAAGATCTCCTTAATACTTGTACGTTATTACTAATACTATAGACGTTATTCAAAGTCTATGCCGTATCCTTATCTTTGTCTTATGTCCTACTTAAAAAAACATATTCCTATAGAAGACGGCGATTACTACCTAACGCCTGAAGGCTATAAATGTTTTACAGAGCAATATCACCTCAAAAGGGGTTATTGTTGTGAGAGTGGCTGTCGTCATTGTCCATATGGTTATAGTAAGAAAACTAGCAGCCAGAAATAAGGTCTTGATCCACAACAAATAGACAGATTAGATGTCGTGCGCTTTCGCGAAAAATTCTACATAATAATTAGTACATCTTGATTACACCTGATGCATCAGCCTATTACTGTATTGAATGTGCCTCTCTAAATAATCATTTTGGTACGGTAATTGATAATTTTAATATTCTGAAAGACGCTTAAAGTCAATGCTTTTCTAATATGTAAATAATAGAATTGCTAGGCGAAGCTGGGCTCGTAACGAAGGTGCTGTTTTTACAATAAAACGAGCCATGGAAAATGAACCTAATCTTACAGTAACATTGCCAAATTTTGTGGATGATCACTTATTATATAATCTTTAAAACAAACTACTATGAAAGCACTTAGACTTTTACCATTGCTAGGAGCCGTACTCTTACTGGCTTCATGTAGCACTGTGCGCGTAGCTTCTGACTACGACAAAGAAACAAACTTTAGCGAGTACAAAACGTTTGCTTTTTACAAACCAGGAATAGACAAAGCAGAGATATCTGATCTAGATAAAAAACGTGTTCTCCGCGCAATTGAATCTGAGATGATGGCAAAAGGTTTTACAAAATCTGAAAATCCTACGGTGCTTGTAAGCATATTTACAAAAGCTAAAGAACGTATTGACGTGTACCAAAACAACTTTGGCTTCCGTGGGGGCTGGGGTGGTTTCTGGGGACCATGGGGAGGCCCTTGGGGCTGGAACGGTGGATTTAATAACAACACCGTTGCAAGATCTACTCAGGGTACTTTATACATTGACTTAATAGACGCAAATAAAAATCAGCTTATCTGGCAAGGTCAAGGTACAGCACCGCTAGTTACTGGAGATGTAGATAAGCGTGAAGAACGCATTAACCTAATTGTTCAAGAAATTTTAGGTGTATATCCTCCACAAGTAGCAGGAAAATAAAACATTGTTTGAATTAGCCCTTAAACTTAAAAAGCACCCCAAGGGGTGCTTTTTTTTATCCTATTTTCAACAAGTGCCATGTTATCTTACAGTGCTCCTAGTGTTTCTTTTGTAAACTTACTCAATACTAAAGTACCACTCATCTCGGCACGCTCCTCTAAAAGTGATGGCCAGTGGTCTGTCCCTTCCCATAATGCTTTTTTCATAGCGGCTACCGCTTCCGGATTATAAGAAGCAAGTTTTACAGCTAGTGCTTGTACTGCTTCATCCATTAAAATTGAGGTTTCAAAAAGTGCTGCATACAGTCCTTTTTCTTTCGCCCACTCTGGGCTATAAAATTCTGTTGCATTCAGTGTTAAATCGCTTAATGCATTTAACCCCATCTTACGCTCAACAGCGGGAGCAATTACAAACGGCCCTATACCTATGGTGAGTTCGCTTAGTTTTATACTTGCATACTTAGTAGCGTAGCAATAATCTGTTGCAGCGGCAAGACCTACGCCGCCACCTACTGCTTTGCCCTGAATGCGTCCTATGATAATTTTAGGACAAGAGCGCATCGCAAGTATTACGCGTGCAAACCCCATAAAAAATTCTTTCCCTTCTACATTATTTTCAATCCCTTTGAGCTCATCAAAGCTAGCACCAGCACAAAAAGTGCGTTCTCCTCCACTTTGTAATACAATTACTTTCACATCTGCATCTTGACCACTGTTGTTTATGGCATTTTCTAAATCTGACAACACTGTACTAGGCATGCTATTGTGTGACGGATGAAAGAATGTGATGGTAGCGATTCCGTTTGCTTTTAATGTCTTTACGTATGGTTGTGTCATTTTATATAGCTCAAATTAATGTTAGGTAAAAATAGGTAAATAGGGAAGAATGCATGTTTTGCCAACTCACATTTTCGCGAAAGCGGGTACCCAAAAATAAATTAACGCAAACGATTTAGGAATGCATTTTATTCACGACCAATTCTTCGTAAATTTACTTTATGGAAATACCAGTTACATCAAACCCGTTATTAGATCGTCTGCCTAAGCATTTAGGGCAATATATCAAGGCGCAAGATTATGATCAATACACTCCTATCAATCAGGCGGTGTGGAGATATGTGATGCGTAAAAATGTAGCTCATTTAAGTCAGGTGGCTCATGAGAGCTATATGTCTGGTCTTAAAAAGACAGGGATTTCTATAGATAACATCCCTTCTATGTACGGGATGAATCGCATTCTTAAAGAAATAGGATGGGCTGCTGTTGCGGTAGATGGTTTTATACCTCCTAATGCTTTTATGGAATTTCAAGCATACAAGGTGCTTGTGATTGCTAGTGACATTCGCCAACTAGAAAACATAGAATATACACCTGCACCAGATATTATTCATGAAGGTGCTGGTCATGCTCCTATTATTGCAAGTCCAGATTATGCAGAGTACCTGCGCAGATTTGGAGAAATAGGTGCTCGTGCCATATCTAATGCACATGATATGGATATGTATGAAGCAGTGCGCAAGCTATCTATTTTAAAAGAAGCCGAAGGTATTGCTCAAGAAGATATAGACGCCGCCGAAGATGAGGTAAACCGCCTGCAGCAAATGACGGTAGAACCATCTGAAATTGCATTAATAAGAAACCTTCACTGGTGGACCGTAGAGTACGGACTTATAGGAACACTAGAGGATCCAAAATTATATGGCGCTGGATTATTGTCATCACTAGGTGAGAGTAAACATTGCCTTACAGATGCTGTAAAGAAACTACCTTATAGCATAGATGCTGCTTATCAAGAATTTGATATCACGCAAATGCAACCTCAGCTATTTGTTACTCCAGATTTTGGGTACTTAATGGAAGTACTAGAAGAATTTGCAGAGACTATGGCTCTTAGACGTGGAGGCTGGCGTGGTGTTCAAAAACTCATAGATTGCAAGCAACTGGGCTCTATCGAGCTTAACACGGGGCTGCAAGTAAGTGGGAATTTTAGTAACATGATTCAAGATGAAGACAACCGTGTTGTTTATTTTGAAACTCATGGTCCTAGTGCACTTTCTTACAGAGGTAAGGAACTTATAGGCTTAGGAACAGATCATTTTAGAAAAGGATTCTCTTCTCCTCTAGGGAAGCTCAAGCGTAGCTCCATGGCTATTGAGAATATGAGCCCAAGAGATCTTAAGGCATTTGAAATTTACGAAGGCGGCATAAACTCCTTTGAGTTTGAAAGTGGCATTACCGTAACAGGAATGATTACCACCGGAACTCGTAGTGTAGACGGAACCTTACTCGTAGTTCACTTTGATGGATGCGAAGTATCCTACAAAGGCGATAAGCTCATCTCACGCAAGAACGGACCTTTTGATATGGTTATAGGTAGCTCTGTAGTTTCTGCTTTTGCAGGAGCGGCAGATCATCACTCGTTTGACGTAAAAAGTAATGTGAGCAGTACAGCAACCATTCACAACGAACTATCTGAAGAGGATAAAAAACTTAACGAATATTACAAGGAAGTAAGAGACCAGAGAGAAGCAAAGTCTTCACAAGAAACTGCGTTACTTACCATATTCAAAATTGTAAAGGAACAATATCCTACAGACTGGCTTTTATCACTTGAGATATTTGAGCTTACGCGAAATAAGGAAGTGCTAGCACACCTAGAATCTCTCATGATTTCCAGAGCAAATATTGCACACCTCATAAAAGACGGACTAAGTTTAGTAATGGAAGACAATGGGGTTATTCAGTAGTTTTTTCGGTAAGAAACAGCGGAAACTTGACGACTTCTTTAGTAGAGATGCTGTTATCATAGATGTGCGATCAAAAGCCGAATATGATAACGGCGCTATTCCAGGTTCTAAGCATATACCACTACAATCAATAGCTACCAATGCTGTAAAAATCAAGAGTTGGGATGCACCTATAATATGTGTTTGTGCCAGTGGCGCAAGAAGCGCATCTGCTACTGCAATTTTAAAAAGCAAAGGGATAGAAGCCATGAATGGTGGCGGATGGCTTTCACTTTATAAAAAAATGAACACCTAAGGTTTCTTTAAAACCTCATCCAAGGAAACTCTTGAAGTAACCTTTCTTTTTGACTGTCTAACCTTGTCAAGAATTTTTGGTGCTGCTCTCCTTCGGCATTAAAAGGTTTATGAGTAATTCCTTGTTGTACTTTTGAGACTTGTTTCATTGTTTGTTGCGCTTTCGCGAAAGCGTACACCTCAACAAATCGTTCCCAAATATAATCTACTGCCTGTGCCGAAGGATGAATCATATCTGAGCCGTAAAAGCGATAATCACGTAACTCATCCATCATAATCTCATAAGACGGGAAGTAAGAAATAGCACTCTTATCAACTAGCTCATGAATGGCAGAAATCAAATGAGATTTACTTCGGGTGTTTTCTACAAATCCATCTTTTATGTGACGCACTGGAGACACTGTAAAAGTGATGTGAATATCAGGATTGAAGTTACGTACAAGTTTTAATATGCTAGATAGGCTTTGTACAATATCATCTATAGACAAGAGCTCTTTTGCGAACTCCTTTTGAGGCACCTTATGACAGTTGGCCACTACCTCATCTCGTTCAAGATGTCTATAAACCCAAGCAGTACCTAATGTGATAAAGAGATGGGAAGCACTTTTTAATTGCGCCCTAAGTAATTGCTGTGCCTCTTGAAGATGTATTACAGCTCCTAGCCTACTCAAAGCATTTTTATCGCTATGTGCGTAGTATGATTTCCAGATACCATCAAGTTCAAAAACATCTATCTCTGTATATGTTTTATCATCAATCGCGTCTTGTATAAGGCGCTCAAGTGCTATAGGATTAAATATAATCCCAAACGGATTTGTAACCGATTGAAATTTATAGTAATCAAGTTTATCTCCTATGTTTTCTGAAAAACAAGAACCCAATAGCAGCAACGTATCATCATACCCAAACGGCGTAGATGATGTAGTAAGTGGCAACTGAGTCTGTAATTTTATCATAACACAAGAAGCAATCTTTATAAAAAACCATCTACTTATTAAGTTAATAAGCAGATGGTTGTATGTGTATTAAACCAAGTAGTTTTTTACTTCGGCTATTGCGGCGTCTATTCCTGCTGGGTTTTTCCCTCCTGCTGTTGCAAAGAAAGTTTGTCCACCACCTCCACCTTGGATGTGCTTTCCTAGTTCGCGCACCACAGTACCTGCATTTAATTTCTTAGAAGCTACAAGCTCCTTTGAAATATAGCAGCTTAGTAATGCTTTACCGTCTTGCTCTGTAGCAAAAAGGATAAAGACATTGTCTTTATTTTCTCCTAGCTTAAATGCAAGATCTTTGATTGCTCCTGCGTCTAGGTCTACTTTTTTGGCAAGAAAATCAACACCATCTATATCTGTAAATTCCTTAGCAAGATCACCGCTTAAGTTTTGAGCCTTCTCTCTTATGAGTGCTTCTACTTGTTTTTTTAATGCAGTATTCTCATCCAGTAAGTTAGTAATTGCTTTTACTGGATCTTGTGCATTTTTAAGCGTAGCTTTTACATCATTGTAAGCCTCCGTTTCTGATGTGAAATAATCTTTTGCTGCATCACTTGTGATTGCTTCTATACGACGTATTCCAGATGCTACAGCACCTTCTGAGGTAATCTTACAATGCCAGATTTCTCCAGTACTTGGTACGTGAGTCCCTCCACAAAGCTCCATAGACTTCCCAAAACGGATAGTTCTTACAGCATCTCCATACTTCTCTCCAAATAATGCAATCGCACCTTCTTGTACTGCCTGATCATAAGGAATACCTCGCTGCTCTTCTAGTGATAGATTTTCGCGTATGCGTGCATTTACAAAATCTTCTACCTCCTTAAGTTCCTCTTTAGTCACCTTAGAAAAGTGAGCAAAGTCAAAACGTAAATTCCCGCTATGTACCATACTACCCTTTTGCTCTACGTGTGTACCTAGCACCTTGCGTAAACCTTGGTGTAATAAGTGTGTCGCAGTATGGTTTGCAGCCGTGCGGCTACGTTGTTTTGCGTCTACAACTGCCTTAAACGTTCCATCTATAGATCGCGGAAGATTTTTGGCAAGGTGTATAATTAAGTTATTCTCTTTCTTAGTGTCGATAATGTAAACTACCTCTCCGTTAGGAGTTTCTAGATATCCTTTATCTCCTACTTGCCCTCCTCCTTCTGGATAGAACGGCGTAAGATTAAATACTAGTTGATATAGCTCTCCGTCTTTTTTACTCTCTGTCTTACGGTAGCGAGTTATTTTTACCGGTGTTTCTAGCGTATCGTATCCTACGAATTCTTCTTCGGCATCTTCATGTAAGATATTCCAATCGTCTGTCTCAACTTTGGTTGCTGCACGAGAGCGGTCTTTTTGCTCTTTAAGAGCTGCTTCAAAACCTTTCTCATCAAGCTTTAAGTTTTTCTCGCTAAGTATAAGTGCTGTAAGGTCAATTGGGAATCCGTAGGTATCATAAAGCTCAAAAGCTTTATCACCAGCAACAGTATCACCCTTAGTCTCAGCAATTACATTATCAAGTAATAGTAACCCTTTATCTAGCGTACGTAAAAAAGAAGCTTCTTCCTCACGTATCACATTTGTCATTAAGTTCTTTTGTGATTTAAGCTCTGGAAATGCGTCACCCATTTGCTTCACAAGTGTTGCCACAAGCTTATAGATAAATGGTTCCTTCGTGTCAAGAAACGTAAACCCATAACGAATTGCACGTCGTAAGATTCTACGGATTACATAGCCAGCTCCAGTATTAGAAGGCAGCTGCCCATCTGCAATAGAGAATGATACAGCTCTTACGTGATCTGCGATTACTCGTACTGCAATATCTATTTCTTCATCATTACCACACTTTGAGTTTGTGATGGTTTCTATCTCACTCATTAGTGGAGTAAAAACGTCTGTATCATAATTAGACTGTACTCCTTGAAGTACCATACATAAACGCTCAAATCCCATTCCAGTATCTACATGCTGGTTAGGAAGCTTCACAAGCGATCCATCTGCAAGACGATTGTACTGCATGAATACGAGGTTCCAGATTTCCACAACATGTGGATGATCCATATTGATGAGGGTCTTTCCGTCTACTTTTGCTTTTTCTTCGGCAGATCTTATGTCTACGTGTATTTCTGAACATGGTCCGCAAGGTCCTTGCGCTCCCATTTCCCAGAAGTTATCTTTTTTATTTCCATCGATGATTCTATCCTCATCAATGCGCTGCTTCCAGATATCAAAAGCTTCTTGATCTCTATCTAATCCATCCTCCTTATCTCCCTCAAAAACACTCACGTAAAGACTGTCCTTATCAATCTTAACTACTTCCGTTAAGAATTCCCAAGCCCATGATATTGCTTCTTCTTTAAAGTAATCACCAAAAGACCAGTTACCCAGCATCTCAAACATCGTGTGGTGATAGGTGTCTTTACCTACTTCCTCAAGATCATTATGCTTCCCTGAAACACGCAAACATTTTTGAGTATCTGACAGTCTAGCATTTTTTGGTGTGGCGTTTCCTAGAAAATATTCTTTAAAAGGCACCATTCCCGCGTTTGTAAACATTAACGTGGGGTCATCCTTTAAAACCATTGGTGCAGAGGGCACTATGGTATGTTTTTTGGATTCAAAAAAGTCTAGAAACTGTTTACGTACCTCTTGAGATTTCATACGATGGATGGTGTGGATAATTTATTTTATATTTGAACGTTGTTGAGGTTTTAAATCACGCTTTCGCGAAAGCGTACTAAACCCCATAAACAAACCCCAAAAATAAGCATTTTAACTTATGTCTAAGGTAAAATATTACTACGATAGTGAGACACTATCCTACCGAAAAGTAGAGAGAAAAAAGGGACGCACCTTTGGCGCAGCATTGATATTCATTGCAGCGACCGCTCTTATGGGACTTCTTATAACGATTGCTGTGTTTAACTCTGGTGTCGATACTCCTAAGGAACGAAAACTAGAACGCGAGCTGGCAAATATGTCTTTACAGTTTGAGATTCAAGAAAAGAAACTAGACCAGATAGAACGCGTGCTGGCAAATGTAGAGGAGCGAGATAATAATGTATACCGTGTATTATTTGAAGCTAGCCCTATTCCTGATGAAATAAGACAAGCAGGTTTTGGAGGTGTCAATCGTTATAAAGACTTAGAAGGTTTTGATAACTCTTCTATGATTACAGGAAGTGCAAAACGTATTGATCAGATCACAAAACGACTTGTAATCCAGTCAAAGTCTCTAGACGAAATTGCAAAACTAGCCGAAGAGAAAGAAGCGTTACTCAAAACAATACCAGCTATACAACCGGTTCAAAATAAAGACCTCTCACGAGTAGCCTCTGGATACGGAATGCGAGTGCACCCTATTTTAAAATACCGTAAAATGCACAACGGGATGGACTTTACAGCTCCTCCAGGTACGCCAATTTATGCCACGGGTGATGGAAAAGTCACTAAAGTAGGACTAGGAAGTGGTTATGGTAAAATGGTAATTATAGAGCATGGTTTTGGCTATAAAACGTATTATGCGCACATGAGTAAGTACAAAGCTACCGTAGGACAGAATGTAAAGCGTGGTGAAATTATAGGATATGTGGGCAATACAGGTCTATCTTCTGGTCCTCACCTACACTATGAAGTGTGGAAAAACGGTACGGTAGTTAATCCTGTAAACTTTTACCATAATGATCTTACTCCAGAGGAATATGATCTTATGCTAGCTGCATCATCTATAGAAAATCAATCACTCGATTAATGTATATAGACCTTCCAGAAAAACTGTATTATACTATAGGTGAAGTCTCAAAGGCATTTGATGTAAATGCATCTTTGATACGTTTCTGGGAGAAAGAGTTTGATGTAATAGCTCCTAAAAAAAACGCTAAGGGCACAAGGAGATTTACTCCAGAAGATATTAGAAATCTAGAGCTCATTTACCATCTGGTTAAAGAGCGCGGTTTTAAACTTGAAGGTGCAAAAACACACCTCAAAGAAGGTAAAAAAGAAATTTTATCAAATTTTGATATTATAAGAAAGCTAGAGGCTGTAAAAGCACAACTACTAGAGATTAAGTCTAATCTCTAAAAACGCTTTCCTTTATAATAATCGCGATAAGCTAGGCCTATAAAAAATAAACTAGTGGTTATTGACAAGAGGCTCATTACAAGATACTGCCCAGACACGAGGTGATATACACCTGCAATAACACCTATAACTCCCATAGATGCTAGTAAATATAAAAGTTTTAAATCCATAACAATAATACACTACAAATGAGTGTTGCTTTTTTATTTGCAAAAATCAAGCTTATACAACTCTTAGACGGCGAGTTTAACAAAACCTTATTGTCTTCTTATAGTAATTCTTTTTCTTAACTTGCTACTATTGCACGTTACTTGTAACAAATCACAACAAACAACAACTAACTATCAAACCTATTTAATATTATGAAAAAAGGACTTATCGCTCTTATCGCCATTGTTGCTATACTAGTAATAGGAGGCTTATGGCTTGCTCGCACAAATAACAATCTCGTTCCTCTAGATGAAGAGGTAAGTTCACAATGGGGTAACGTGGAGAGCTCTTACCAACGTCGTGCAGACTTAATCCCAAATATTGTAAATACAGCCAAAGGCTATGCAGAGTTTGAGCAATCTACTCTTATAGGAGTTATAGAAGCACGTAGCAAAGCTACCTCAATAAATATTGACCCTTCAAACATTACACCAGCACAACTTAGACAGTTTCAAGAAGCTCAGTCAGGTCTTACCTCTGCGCTTTCTCGACTTTTAGCTGTTTTTGAACGCTACCCAGATCTTAAGGCAAATGAAAACTTTAAGGAGTTAATCAATGAGCTGGAACGTACAGAAAACCGTATCAATGTGGAGCGTAATCGCTTTAATGAAAAGGCAAAAATCTTAAACTCTGAGATACGTATGTTTCCTACTAACCTAGCTGCAGGAATTTTAGGTTTTGATAACCGTGCATACTTTGAGGCAGATGCAGGATCAGAAAATGCTCCAGAAGTAGAATTTGATTTTGGTACAAAATAAATGGCATCTACGGTAGAAGACTTTTTAAGTAAAAGTGACGAACAGGCCATTGTTGAGGCTATTAGACAGTCTGAGACTCGTACTTCTGGGGAAATTCGTGTGCACTTAGAGCATCATTCTAACAAAGAGGATGCGCTCATACGTGCTCAAGAATTATTTCATTTACTTAAAATGGATAATACTAAGGAAGAAAATGGAGTCCTTATTTATGTTGCTGTAGATGATCATAAACTCGCAATTTGTGGTGATGCTGGCATCAACAAGGTAGTCCCGCCAGATTTCTGGGAGTCCACTAAGGATGCTATGATTGCTCAGTTTGCCCAAGGAAACTTCCGCGATGGTCTCATTGAAGGAGTACAGTCTGCTGGTGAGAAACTAGCTGCATTTTTCCCATGGAAGCATGGTGATAAAAATGAACTCCCTGACGAAATAAGCACCTCTTAATGCAAGAAAAAAATAATTTTTTAGGTTCACGCTTTCGCGAAAGCGTACTCTTCTCTCTACTTTTATTGGTACTGAGTATTCCTGCATTTGGTCAATTTAATATTCCTGAAAAACCAACAAAGGCAAATCCTGACGCAGTTTATGATTACATAGGCTTACTTTCTGCAGGACAAAAGAGTGCTTTAGAAAACAAGCTTATTAAATACAGTGACAGTACCTCAACACAAATTGTGATTGCTATTATCTCTACTTCTAATGGAGAAGGACTTGATATGGTAGGTGCAAAGTGGGGACAGCAATGGGGAATAGGACAGGCAGATGAAGATAATGGCATCCTGATTATTCTCGCAAAAGATGATCGTAAGGTAGATATCAATACTGGCTATGGAATAGAAAGCATCATTTCTGACCGTGATGCAGAGCAAATCATAAATAGAATAATGATTCCTCAGTTTAAACAAGGGAATTTTTATGCTGGCCTTGATCAAAGCGCAGATGCCATCTTTGACGGCTTACAAGGAAACTTTAAAGGAACGAGACAAGGTAACGATGGATTTCCCATACAAGGGATTATCATGTTTATCTTTTTCATTGTAATACTAATCATCATAAGTCGCAACAATCATCGCGGTGGCGGTCGCAATGGCGGCAAGCGCAGTGTAGGAGGCTCGCTACTAGACGTTATCATACTCAGCAATATGGGACGTGGTGGCTTTGGTGGTGGTGGCTCTTTTGGCGGTGGCGGAAGCTTCGGTGGAGGCGGTGGCTTTGGTGGCGGTGGCTTTGGTGGCGGTGGCTTTGGAGGTGGTGGTGCTTCGGGAGGATGGTAATTACATCAAAAACAAAATCTCTTAAAAATACCTTTAACACCTACGCTCATCTACACATAACTATCGTTATTATTCAGACAGACAGTAATTATAACATTTATAAAAACATTTGCATTCTTATCTAATGAATTGCGTAACTTTCAGGAAACAACTAATTATTAACACATTAAAACCAATAAAATGGCAGTATTAAAAGTTATAGAAGTATTAGCAAGTTCTGAGAAAAGCTGGGAAAATGCAGCAGAAAATGCGCTTAAACACGCTAGCAAGTCAATAAAGAACATCAAATCTCTTTATGTAAACGAGCAGAACTGCGTAGTAGGTGATGATGGAAAAATAAAAGAATACCGCATGAACTGTAAGATTACTTTTGAAGTGAAGTAAATCTCTTTTTAAAATATTGATAAAAGTCCCATCTCTAGATGGGACTTTTTTTGTTTGTATTTTTACAATACTACCCCATTTTACAAACACACTTACATCTATAATTACACTCCTTTTTTCAATCGGCAAGCGCTAAAATTCCCAGTATGGAACATCCTTATACTAATGATCTTATACAAGAGACTAGTCCTTATCTCTTACAACATGCCCATAACCCTGTAGACTGGAAACCATGGAATGAGCAAACGCTGGCTCAGGCTAAAAAGGAAAACAAACTCTTATTGATAAGCATAGGTTACTCTTCATGCCACTGGTGTCATGTCATGGAGCACGAAAGCTTTGAAAATACAGAGGTCGCACAACTTATGAACGCGCATTTTATAAATATAAAAGTAGATCGTGAGGAGCGTCCAGATGTGGATAATGTATACATGAATGCTGTGCAACTTATGACAGGCAGAGGTGGCTGGCCTCTTAATGCCATTGCATTACCAGATGGAAGACCCGTATGGGGAGGTACCTATTTCCCAAAAGAGGAATGGACAAGCGCACTTGAGCAAATTGCCAAACTCTATCAAACAGCACCAGAAAAACTCATTGAATATGCAGAAAAGCTTGATCAAGGCATGCAAGAAATGGATGCAATTATCCCAAATGAAAGCACCCCAGATTTCAAGCTAGAAACGCTACAAAATGCTATAAGCCAGTGGTCGAGGCAGTGGGATACTAGACAAGGTGGCCTTAACCGCGCGCCTAAGTTTATGATGCCTAATAACTACCTGTTTTTACTTAGGTATGCACACCAAAATCAAGATCAAGAAATTTTAGAATATGTAAATACCACGCTAGAACAAATTGCCTTTGGTGGAGTTAATGATCACGTAGGTGGCGGTTTTGCCCGTTATAGTGTAGATACAAAGTGGCATGTACCGCACTTTGAAAAAATGCTTTATGACAATGCACAGCTAGTAAGCCTATACGCACTAGCCTACACAAAGACTAAAAACCTTTTATATAAGGAAACTGTCTATCAAACCTTAGCATTTATAGCCCGCGAGATGACGACAGAGGATGGAGCCTTCTATAGCGCTATAGATGCAGATAGCTTAACTGCAGATGGAATTCTAGAAGAAGGTGCTTATTATGTGTGGACTAAAAACGAGCTACAAACTTTGATAGGTGATGACTTTGACCTTTTTAAAGAATACTACAACATCAACTCCTATGGGAAGTGGGAGAAAGACAACTATGTACTCATTAGACAAGATACAGATCAAGATTTTTCTAAAGAGTTTGATATTTCAGTACAAGAAATCATTTCCAAGAAAAATAAATGGCATGAGGATTTATTACGCTTTCGCGAAAGCAAAAAAGAAAAACCTCGCCTAGATGACAAAATCCTAACGTCTTGGAATGGATTAATGATTAAAGGGTATGTAGATGCCTACCGTGCTTTTAACGAGGAAGAATTTCTTACTGCTGCTTTAAAAAATGCAACTTTCATAAGTACTCATCTTCTTAAAGAAGATGGCGGTCTCAATCGTACCTTTAAAAATGGAAAGAGCACTATAAATGGATACCTAGAGGATTATGCTGCCATAGTAGATGCCTTTATAGCACTCTATGAAGTCACAGCAGATAATCAATGGCTTAATAAGGCTAAACAACTTACCGATTACACCTTTGAACATTTTCAAAATCCAGAAAATAATTTATTCTTCTTTACATCAAACCAAGATCCTAGCCTCGCAAGTCGAAACACAGAGTTTTATGATAACGTGATTCCGTCCTCAAACTCCATAATGGCCAAAAATCTCTTTATGCTATCTCATTACTATAGCGATAATACTTATGGTGATACGGCTAAAGCAATGCTTCATAACATTCAGCCATCTATTGAGCAAAGCCCTACTAGTTTTTCAAACTGGATGGATGGAATACTTAACTATACCATGCCTTTTTATGAGCTTGTCATCGTGGGAAAAGATGCGGAAGTCCTAAGACAAGAGTTCGACAGCCATTACATCCCTAATAAATTGACTGCAACTAGCACTATCAAAAGTGATCAAGACATCTTTAAGGGGCGATACCATGATGATAGAACATTTATCTATGTATGTGTGAATAATACTTGCCAACTCCCCGTTGAGACTGTGAAAGCCGCGTTAAAACTCATGGAAGTTTAACAGAAGTTTATCCTAGAAGATTATGTAACATGTTTGCTTATATCCAATTTTGTAAAAAATTTAAATATGAGTAATCCTCTGGATCAAGTAAGCGAATACCAAGAACATATAGATCAGGCCATAAAATGGATATGGGACTTCATCCCAGGCTTTTTGAGTGCTATGGTTTTGTTGTTTATTGGTTTATGGGTCATCCGTATAATAAAAAAACTAGTAGCTAAGTTTTTCAAAAGAAAGGACTATGAACCTACACTTGAAAAATTTATTGCAGACCTCATTAACTGGACTTTAAAAATCGTGCTTTTTGTACTTGTGATTACACAAGTAGGTGTACAAACTACTTCTCTGGTAGCTATCATAGGAGCAGCTGGACTTGCAATAGGACTTGCATTACAAGGATCTCTCGCAAACTTTGCAGGAGGAGTTCTTATTTTAATACTAAGACCTTTTAAAGTAGGTGATTTTATAAAAGCACAAGGACAAGAAGGAACAGTAAAAGAAATTTCAATCTTCCAGACAAAGCTTAATACTTTTGGAAACCAACTAGCTATTATCCCAAATGGAAAGTTGTCTAATGAAACTATTGTAAACTTTACAGAAGAAGGTATACGTAAAGAAGCAATCACCTTTGGAATTGATTATGGTGATGATGTAAAACTTGCCAAAAACATTTTACTTACACTAGTCAATGAACAAGAACAAGTAATCCAAGAAGAAGGAAAAGCACCTATGATCGTTCTTGCAGAGCTAGGAGATAGCAGTGTAAATCTATCGCTAAGATATTGGGCAAAAAATGAAGACTTCTGGAATTTACGCTGGTTAGTACTAGAGGAAGGAAAAGAACGTCTAGAAGCTGCTGGAATTACAATACCATTCCCTCAACGTGATGTGCACGTACACAATGCTGAATAAGAAAAACTAGACAAGACTCCCTTTTGTATCGATTAACGATACATCTATGGTGATAATTATTATATAGAAACTCGCATATATTGATATATGCGAGTTTTTCTATTTTTAGGCTACAAACATTAACAACCTAATAATTAAAACCAATGGAAGATTATCAAAAATGGATTGACCTCGCTATCGAAAAAGGATCAGAATACGGACTCAAAATCCTTATGGCATTAGTCATATGGGTCGTAGGTAAATGGGTTATTGGAAAACTAATGAAGGTTTTCAAGAAAGTGCTCGAGAAAAATAAGAATATGGATAAGACACTTGAGAAGTTTTTATCTAATCTCGTGAGAACTATTTTACTAGTTCTACTTATTATAGCCATTTTAGGACAATTAGGTATAGATACAGCATCTTTTGCTGCTATTCTTGCAGCCGCTGGTCTTGCTGTTGGTCTTGCGTTACAAGGTTCTCTATCTAATTTTGCTGGTGGTGTATTACTTATGCTTTTCAAACCTTTTAAAGTAGGTGATCTTATAGAAGCTCAAGGTGAAGTAGGAGTTGTATCTGAAATTCAAATCTTTACTACCAAGATAGCTACACCAGGAAATAAACTAGTTATTATACCAAATGGTGTTTTATCTAATGGTAATATCAAGAACTACACAGAACTAGGAGAACTACGTGTAGACCTTACAATAGGTGTATCTTACGATGCAGATATTAAGGCGACTAAAGAAGCTCTTATGCGCGCTATGCATTCTCAAGAAAATGTACTACAAGTACCTGCTCCATCTGTAAATATGGGTGAGCTTGCAGATAGCTCTGTAAATTATGAAGTACGTCCTTGGGCTACACCAGAAAATTACTGGGATGTATACTTCCAAACTATCGAAAATTGTAAAATTGAACTTGACAAAGCTGGGATTGAAATTCCTTATCCACATGCTGTCGAAATACACAAAGAAGCTTAAGAAGCTCTTTCTTAAAAGTAAAAATCCCGTGATACAGTATTGTATCACGGGATTTTTTTTGCTTTAGTGTTATTACTACTTTGCTTTAGGCTTACCTGCAATAAAATCTTTGAGGTAGTATGGTTCAAAATAAGCTACATCTTCAAGATCATTAGCTTCAAATTTTGTTTGCGCCATCGATCCCATTTGAGTTGATGAAGGCAACTCTCCTATTACAAATCTTGCATTAGGATGCTCACAGATTTCTTGGAATTTTTCTACACCATTACCCACAAAGTGAACAATTCCTTTATCTAAATATTCGGTAAAGGATGTTTCATCTAGTATTTGTGCTTGGGTTTCTCTGTGACGATTTCCATTATTATCAAAAACGGCACTGTACACTTCCATACGTCGTGCATCAAGCATGGGTATAATGAGTTCGCCATCGTTTACAGTAAGCTTTCGCGAAAGCGCACCTAAAGTATCAACAGAGATTAGCGGCACATCTAGTGCTGCACAGAGTCCCTTTGTTGCCGAAACACCTATACGAAGCCCTGTATAACTCCCTGGGCCTTTACTTACGGCAATTGCACTAAGTTTATCTTTAGTAATACCTGCAGCATCAAGCACCTCTTTGATAAATACATGTAATCGCTCAGCGTGAGAATACTTTTCAGCATTATCCTCCTGCATTGCAACTACATTTCCATTAATAGACAAAGCCACCGAACAATTTGTGGTGGCTGTCTCAAGACATAAAATATGTGTCATTGTTTATTCTTCAGATTCGTTTTTTTCTTCTCCTTTTACCTCAACTTTATCTCCTGTTTTGAGCGTTTTAGTTACAAGACTGTAAGGGCCTATGATAATCTCATCTCCTTCTTCTAGACCTGTTAAGATTTCAATTTTTGAGTCATCTTGTATTCCTGTAGTTACCACCTTCAACTTTGCTTCACCACCACTCTTAACAAACACACATTCAAACTTCTCGTCTGCCGCTCCTGCACTTGTTGTAGACTTAGGCGTAGTGCTTCTTGTAGCACTCGTATCTGTTTTTACAACGATAGCACTTATAGGCGCTGCCAGAATATCGTTACGCTTTTTTGTGATGATATCTACCGTTGCTGTCATACCTGGTCTAAAAGGCGAATATGTATCCTTTTTACCTTCTAGCAAGTGCTTATATGATTCTTCTAGAATACGCACTTTTACTTTAAAATTTGTAACCTGATCTGCAGTAAGTGTTGCTTGAGCAGAGTTTGCAATTTCTGTAACAATACCCGAAAATTTTGTTTTTAGGTATGCATCAACCTCTACGATCGTTGAATCTCCTATTGCAATTTTTACAATATCGTTTTCATTTACATCTACCTCAACCTCCATATTATTGAGGTTTGCTACACGTACGATTTCTGTTCCTGCCATTTGCGCAGTCCCTACTACACGTTCTCCCAGTTCTACATTAAGCATAGAAATTGTACCATCGCGTGGTGCAAAAATAGAAGTTCGTCCTAGGTTATCTGTAGCCTGCTTTACTTGAGCAGCTACACTCTGTACATTATAAAAAGCACTCTGACGATTTGCTTGTGCGATATCCAGATCAGACTGTGCTCTTTCAAAATCTGCTTTTGAGATTACGCCTTTATCAAAAAGAGGCTTATTACGATTAAAGGTAAGCTTGGCTTGATTGAGACTTGCTTCCGCTTGTGATAATCCGGCACGGCTATTTTGTAACGCTGCACGACTCTGGCTTACTGCTGCTTGTACTAAGTCTGGATTGATTTTTACAAGTAGGTCTCCTTTTTTTACATCTTGTCCTTCTTTAATAGGAAGATCTATGATTTCTCCAGAAACTTCTGATGATAGCTTTACTTCTATCTCTGGCTGTATTTTACCGGTAGCGGCCACCGTCTCAATGATAGTTGCTCGCTCTAGCTTCTGCACCTCTACAGCCTTGAAATTACCCGACTTACCGAAAGCTCCAGATTTTTTACCTGCGATTAATGCTATTACTACAACAGCAACAATACCTAGTAAAATGAAAAGTGTTTTTTTACTCATTTTGGTTAGAATTTTAGTTCGGTAACGGGAACTCCAAAATAGAGCTCTAATACCTTAATACGGAAAATATAATCATATTTAGAACGCGCAATCTCAATCTGAGCGTTATCGTAACGCAGTTTACTCTGGCTAAAGTCAAAGGCATTTGTAAGACCTACATCATAGCGATCTTTTGCATATGCGTAAGCTAGCTCTTGAGACTCTACAGCTATTTTGGCCGCCTCATAACTTTCTCTTGCAGCTTTTGCATCTGTGTATGCTTGATACACCGCAGTTCTAAGGTTTTGCTCTGCTAGCTCTTTTTGAAACTCTGAGCGCATTACATTTACCTCACTACGTTTTACTTGATTTTTTACACTAAATCCATTAAACACAGGAACCCTCAAAGATAACCCATAAGAGATTCCATCATTAAGATATAGTTGCTCTATAAATGGTAGTGGACCTACTTCATCAACTCCAGTAATATTAGGAGATAAACTAGTTACAATATCCCCAGTGTTACCAACAACTCCAATAGGATTTCCAGAATCAATAAAAGGAGTATCAGGATCTATAGAAGTATTAAAACCACTTGATCTATTAGACTCTCTAGTGTTATAATTAAAAAATGCATCTAGTGTAGGGTAAAAACCTGTCTTGCTTATTTCTAAATCCTTTTTAGCTATTGCTTCATTTTGTTCAGCAATCTTTAGATCGTAGCGAGTTTCCTTTGCCGTCTCTATTAATACATCTGCCTGAGTATCTAAGATTCCTTCTCCTTGTACTTCATATTCCCCTTCGGCAATATCAAAGTTTGCGATATCCTTTATATTTAATAGTTGCGCTAAGTTTACAAGACCTATGGTAACACCGTTTTCGGCAGCTACTATACGCTGTCTTTCGCTTGCGTCAGTTGCGCGTATCTCTAATAGATCACCTCTAGGCAACACTCCTCCGTCTACTAGTTCTTGTGTGCGTTGTATTTGCTCTTTAGTCACTGCGTTTTGAGTAACAATTACTTTTGCACTTTCTCTCGCAAGTAACACTTGGAGATAAGACACCGCCACATTAAGCGCGACATCATCTTTAAGCTTCGCAATATTATAATCTGCTGCGATTTTAGAAAGTTCTGCTCTGTCTAGCACTTTATGATTTCTAAAACCATTGATTAATCGCACTCCAGAACTTACCCCAAAAGATGAGTTACGCGTTTGTTGCGTTTCTAGAACTCCAGTTAGCACGTTTTGCGTAAGACCCGTTTGCCAAGAGTTTGATGCCGTACCATTTAAGGTAGGTAAAAATGCTCCTATTGCATCAGAGCGGTCTATGGCTGCAGTCTCTAGATCTAACTCCGTTTGCTGGATATTAATGTTATTATCTATCGCATATTGCACGCATTCTTGCAGGGTCCACTTTTTCTCTTGACTGTAAGTCGTGAGAGCGAGTAACGCTGTCATACAAAATAAGATGGCTTTTTTCATAATCTTGATTGATGTCCAATATGACTATTGAAACGGTTATATGTTACAAAAACTGTTAATTATTTTTTTTGAGAGGTTGTTACGCTTTCGCGAAAGCGTACCTAAAACACCTCTGCATGGCTATAAAATAGGTTATTATCTAGCCTCTTCCTCCTCCAAATCCAGTAGGAACTTTAAGTTGGTTCCACACCTTGATATTATCTTCTGCGGTGATTCCGCTCTTTACTTCTACAAAAATACCATCACTCACGCCTACCTCAATATCACGACGTTCAAATTCTTGATCGCCAGTAGCGACCTCAACAAATGGCTTTTTAGTTTTAGGATCATATTGTACAAGTGCCTCTTTTATCGAAAGAACATCTGTTGCCTTCTCGAGGATAATACTCGCATTTGCACTCAGTCCTGCTCTAATAAAAGTATCTGAGTTTGTACGATCTAATGTACCTTTTATTTCAAACTGGATAGCTCCATTTTCGGCTACGCCCTTAGGTGCTATATAATCAAGAGTTGCGTTAAAAGTCATATTTTCTATCGCTCCCACGGTGATTTCTAATGGTAAATCTTCTTTTATTTTACCTACCTCACTCTCGTCCACTTTTCCTTCAAAAATCATTTTATCTACATCTGCAAGCGTTGCAACGGTAGTTCCATCATTAAAATTATTGGCTTCAATTACTTGGTTTCCCGTTTTTACTGGAACGTCAAGAATCATCCCAGTAATGGTAGATCTAATCTGTGTAGTGGCAGCATTACCCAGTCCTCTGGTAGTTCCCGTTTTTATAATATCATAATTTTGAGAAGCACTTGTAAGATTCACTTGCTCCTGCTTTACACGCTGTTCTGCTTGATTATATGAATTCTGAATGCCGTCAAAATCATTTGCAGAGATTACTCCTTTATCAAAGAGCGCCTTCTGACGGTCATATATACTCTTTTGGTTTGCCAGAGCAAGCTTTGCTGTCTCCACTCCCGTGCGTGCTCCTGCAATATTATTCTTTGCATTAGTAAGTGATGACGCATTAGGCACCACTTCAATTTGAGCAATAAGATCTCCAGCTTTGATATTATCTCCAGCCTCTACATAAATCTCTTTAATGATTCCAGACACGTTAGGCTTGATAAGTACTTCTTCCTTAGGAACAATGCTTCCAGTAGCTACCGTTTTCTTAACAATGGTACGACTAGTGGCTTGTTCTGTAGTATAAACAATAGGGTCTTGCTTATCCTTTGTGTAGATATACCAAATGCCTGCTGCAAATAATATGACGATTACAATAAGTGTAATAATGGTTCCTGTGCGTTTCATGGTATGAGTGGTTGATTGTGTTTTATTCTATTCTTAATGCGTCTATAGGCTTCATTTGTATTGCCCTTGATGCCGGAATAAATCCAGCTAGTAATCCTGAAACTATCAGGATAGCGAGTGCAACAAAAATGACATTTATATTTACTGATGGGTTTGCAAAATTATCTACTTTTCCTACTTGGTCTAATATGGTATTCATCACCCATATAAATCCAGCGGCAACTGCTATACCTGCCATTCCCGAGATGATAGTAAGCACTAAAGATTCTTGCAAAATCTGAGATTTAATCTCCCATGGAGTCGCTCCTAATGCTCTGCGCACACCTATTTCCTTAGTACGTTCTTTTACTACAATAAGCATAATATTACTTATTCCTATAACTCCAGAAAGAAGTAC
>TARA_R110002012_G_scaffold320369_1_pt1 | contig 40441 bp, 38 predicted proteins | sample TARA_R110002012 | Tara Oceans TARA_R110002012 (sample SAMEA4396515) | marine metagenome | biome: Westerlies Biome; feature: [DCM] deep chlorophyll maximum layer (ENVO:01000326); material: water (ENVO:00002006), including particulate matter (ENVO:01000060) such as... | depth 40 m
CGAAGAAGAAACAGAAATAGCTGGTAAACCAGCCATAATCCCAAGCATAGAAGGCTGGGCAAAAGTTTACGGATATAATACCATCATTCTTGATGACGATGATCCTTATGTACATGGATTCCAAGTGATTTAAATTGTACAAAATACAATGTCCCAAGTACAAAGTCTTTGTGACTTTACTTGGTACTTTGTACGTGGTACCTGGTACAAAAATATGAAACCAACAATCATTATCGGCGGCGGAGTAATCGGCCTTTTTACAGCCTATTTTCTTCAAAAAGAAGGAATTGAAGTCCAAGTAATTGATCAAGGCGACATGCAGGTAAATTGCTCCACTGGCAATGCCGGCATGATCGTACCAAGCCATATTATTCCTTTGGCAGCTCCGGGCATGATCAGTAAAGGGATTTCCTGGATGTTTTCTTCCAAAAGCCCATTCTACATCCACCCTCGACTCGATGCTAAACTGCTGAAATGGTGCTACCAGTTTTACAAAGCTGCCAGTCCAGCGCACGTAGAGCGAAGTGTTCCTGTTCTAAAAAATCTAAGCTTAGTCAGTAAGGCGCTTTACCAGGAATTTCGGGATGAGCATCCAGAATCAGCTATCGCCCTGCTGGAGAAGGGATTGATGATGATCTATCAGACTGAAGCAGTTGAAAAAGAGGAAATCGAATTTGCACACCTGGCAAATGCTAATGGTTTGCAGGCTGATATTCTTTCTCCAGAGGACATCCGAGGTTTTGAGCCAAACCTAGAGGTGAAAGCACGTGGTGCCGTTCGATTTCCTGGCGATGCACATTTAGACCCAGGGAAATTGTATGGGTTCCTGAAAAGTTACTTACTGGAAAAAGGAGTCAATTTTCTCCCAAATACACAAGTCACTGGTTTTGAAAAAAGTGGAAACAAAGTGAATGCTGTGCTTACAGATCAAGGAAAAATTGAAGCTGAGAAAGTAATTCTTTGTGGCGGATCATGGTCGGGAGAATTGGCTGATTTGTTAGGATTTACACTTCCGATGATGGGAGGAAAAGGGTATTCGTTCCTACAAGAAAACAAGCCTGAGATCATGCAATCATCGATTTTGACTGAGTCGAAAGTAGCTGTAAGTCCTTACGGAAAACAGATTCGTTTTGGTGGAACGATGGAAATCGCTGGGACTAATCAAAAAATAAATCTTAATCGTGTGAAGGGAATCTTCGAATCCATCAATCGCTTTTACCCGGACTTTGAAGCAAAATTCCCAGAAGAAAATAAAATCTGGAAAGGTTTAAGACCCTGCTCCCCTGACGGACTTCCCTATATAGGTATTGCTCCTGGCTACTCCAATGTGATGGTGAACAGCGGGCATTCCATGATGGGAGTGAGTCTGGCTCCTGCCTCCGGTAAAATCATCAGCGAACTTCACCAACAAAAAGATACGACCTTGGAATTGACAGGATTTGAAGTCGATAGATACATGTGAGTCATTTGAGGTTTTAAAAACCTTTAGTGACTTTTTATGATTACTATTTTTTCCACTATTTGATTAAATTGCTTTAATGGAATCAGAGGAGAAAGATCTTATAAAAGAGCCGTTTACAGAATACGGTGTTTATTCTTATGCAGACTATTTGACTTGGGAGATTGACGAAATGGTCGAACTCATCAAGGGGAAAGTGTTTCGTTCTGCAGCTGCAGCGCCTAGAAGAAAACATCAAGAGGTAGCTGGATTACTACATTCCCGATTTTTGGTTCATTTGGAAGGAAAACAGTGTAAGGTATATATTGCCCCATTTGACGTCAGATTACCAATCAAGTCCATACGGAATGAAGATATTTATACCGTAGTTCAGCCAGATATCTGTGTGGTTTGTGACCGTTCCAAATTGGATGAAGCAGGATGTGTGGGTGCCCCTGATTTGATTGTGGAAGTGCTTTCTCCAGGTAACAATAAGAAAGAAGTACGAAACAAATATGAGGTTTATGAGGAATCAGGTGTTCGGGAATATTGGATCATTCATCCTTCTGAAGAGACTATGATTATTTACAGTTTAGTAGAGGGAAAATATAAGCCTTCCCGACTCTTTTCGTCAGGCGATGTAGTAAAGTCAGAATGCATTCCCGGATTTGAACTGGATCTGGAAGAGTTTTTTGAGAAGATAGATTGATTTTTTCCCATATAAAAAATGGCTTCTCTGTATCTCAGAGAAGCCATTTTACTTTCTAACTAGTATTTATCAAGTCGTATAGACTGAGTTGAACATCACGTAATCCGTGGTCAAATCAGATCCCCAACCTATCCCTTGTTCTTCTCCTGTATTCAGTTCGAGTTCCACTCTGATATGAGATTCCCGAAGCAGCTTTTTCATGTAAGACTTTTCAAAATTTACAGGATTTCCTTTATCCAATACCTGAACTAAGTGGTTTTGATCTCCGATAAAGAGATTCACTTTCTTATAGTTAAAGGAAACCCCAGCATTCCCTGCCGCTGCAATAATTCTTCCCCAATTTGGATCGCGACCAAACATGGCCGTCTTCACCAAAGTAGAATCAGAAATAGCCCGAATCAGAGTTCTAGCTATTACTTCTGTTCTTGCTTTAGTCACTTTGTATTCGATAAACTTGGAAGCCCCTTCGCCATCGGAAACAATTAGTTTTGCCAAGTGAGTGAGGATTTGCAATAATTTTTCCAAGAAAATCGCATATCCTGGATCATCCTTACTTTTCACTTGTCTGTTTCCTGCCAAGCCATTCGCCATAACAGCTACCATGTCGTTGGTAGAAGTATCACCATCTACAGTGATCATGTTGAAAGAACGATCCACGCAATAGGAAACAGCTTCTTGAAGAAGCTTTTCTTCGATATTGAAATCAGTCACAATAAATGCGAGCATGGTAGCCATATTGGGATGAATCATTCCTGATCCTTTGGCCACGCCGCCCATATTGATCTTCACACCTTCATACTCAAAATCGATAAATCCTTCTTTGGCAAAAGTATCAGTGGTTAAAATAGCATTCGCCACAAAAGAACCTGCTTTTATTTCTCCGCTTAGTTTTGGGATATTGACTTTCAATCCTTCCACTACATCTTCGGTAGGAAATTCGACTCCGATGATACCGGTAGAAGCTACGATCACATCATCTTCAGGAATCCCCAAAGCCTCAGCTGTTGTGCGAACCATTGCCTCTGCGCCTTCGCGTCCTTGATCTCCTGTACAGGCATTCGCATTACCCGCATTACAGATAATCACCTGAGCTCGGTTATTTTCCAGATTTTTTTCCGTGATTTTGATAGGCTCAGCACGCACTTTATTCTGAGTCAAAGTACCAGCAGCTGCCGCCGGAACTTCCGAATAAATAATCGCCAAATCCCTTTTCATGGATTTTACTCCAGTATGAGCACCCCAGCATTTAATGCCGCGTACATTAGTAATATTTTTAATCATCTTTTTTAAATTAAGATTATTTACATCCTTTTTATTGCCAGTAAACTAACTAATTATAGAAACAGCTCAACTCTAGCATTAAGGCGACTTCGGTCACCTGTCATCGGTCTTCCGTCTCCTTAAGGTTTTAACGGCACTTGGTTTAATCCTTCTGACTCCTTCAAGCCAAACATTAAATTCATATTATGAACCGCTTGGCTAGCGGCGCCTTTTAACAAATTATCAATTGCTGAGATCACAATAACACGCTCCGTTCTTGCATCCCAAACTGGAAAGACATCACAAAAATGGCTTCCACGAACGTCTTTGATTCCTGGAGCCTGATTTCTCAATCTTACAAATGGCTTGTCCTTGTAAAAATGACGGTAGATCTCAGTCAATTTTTCCTGATTCATTTCGCCTTTGATTTTTGCGTAAGCCGTCACCAAAATACCTCTATCAACAGGAAGCAAATGCGGTGTGAATTGAACAGCAGTCTGATGGCCTGCTAGACCACCCAATTGCTCTTCTATCTCAATGGTATGTCTGTGTCCAGCGATCCCATAGGCTTTGAAATTCTCATTCACATTAGAAAAATGTGTTGTAGCACTCGCCTTAATCCCAGCTCCTGTAAGACCCGACTTAGCATCGATGATCAGAGATTTTTCCTCAACCAGTTGCTTTGCAAAAAGCGGAGCCATACTCAATATAGAAGCAGTTGGATAGCAACCTGGGTTTGCGACTAAAGAAGCTGATTTGATTTTATCAGCAAAAAGCTCTGGTAATCCATATACAGCAGTTGCAAATCCTTCTGGATAGCTGTGCTTTTTATTATACCATTCTTCATAAACCTCCTTGGTAGAGAGTCGAAAATCTCCGGAAAGGTCAATAATCTTTGCACAGGAATCCTTCCACTTCGCCACAAAATCCATGGATACACCGTGAGGCAATGCCAAGAAAATAACATCCAGCTTTTCCTTGCTTACCTCTTCAGCACTGACCAAAGGAATGTCTAGTCTAGTAAAAAACTGCGGATGTAAGTCCGAAAAAGGCTTGCCCACATGGGATTCTGAAGTGATCATTTCTATGGAAACTCCTTCGTGATTGAGAAGTAATCTCGCCAGCTCAGAGCCTGTAAATCCAGATGCTCCGACTATGGCTACTTTTAATTTTTGATTGCTCATATTAGGCTGCAACTGTAGTTTCGGTAAGGATTTCGTCAAACTTTTCAAGGAAAATATTCAGCTCATCTCTGCTGATATTAAGTGCAGGAACTAGCCTTAAAATATTTCCAGCTGTCGCATTGGCTACAATTCCTTCTTCCAATAAGCGAAGCACGTAAGGCTTAGCTTCAGATTTCATCTTTACTCCTAGCATCAAACCTAATCCTCTTACAGATTCTAGTTCATCATGCTTTTCAATCAGTACATTCAATTTACCTCTCAGCCACTCGCTGGTTTCCGTAGCTCTTTTGCATAGCTGCTCGTCATTGATCACCTCAATAGTTGCAATCGCTGAAGCCGCAACCAGTGGATTTCCACCGAAAGTCGTCCCGTGATCGCCAAACTCAATTGCACTTGCAACTTTCTCGTTACAAAGGACAGCTCCAATAGGCGCTCCACCACCAAGACCTTTGGCCAAAGTCATGATATCTGGCTGCACACCATAATGATCCTTAGCAAACCAATTCCCAGTTCTTCCGATGCCACATTGGATCTCATCAAAAATCAGCAAAACTCCTTTTTCGTCACACAACTTTCTCAATCCTTCCAAATATGCTTTTTCCGCAGGAACAACTCCACCTTCACCTTGAATTGGCTCTAGGATCACTGCTGCAGTTTGCTCATCAATGGCAGCCTCAATAGCTGCAAGATCATTAAAAGGGACTTGAGCAAAACCTGTAGGAATAGGTCCAAATCCTTGCTGATATTTCTCTTGTCCAGTAGCGATCGTCGCTAAAGTTCTTCCATGAAAGGAATTATGCATGGAAATAATTTTTCCGCCTCGACCCTGCTTGTGCGCATATCTACGGGCAATTTTGATCGCTCCCTCTACAGATTCAGCTCCACTGTTTGTCAGGAAAACACGATCCAAACCTGAGATTTTCACCAACAATTCACTTAATGCTACTTGCTGTGGGCTCACGAAAAAATTAGAAATATGCATCAACTGGGCAGCCTGATCCTGAATCGATTTCACCACCGTCGGATGGCAATGCCCAACATTATTAACAGCTATACCAGCTAATAAATCAATGTATTCTTTCCCATCTGCATCCCACAATCTTGAACCTTTTCCTTTAATAAATGCTAAAGGAAAGCGGTTGAAAGTTGGTAAGTAATTCTCTTTGTCCTTGGTATATAAATCTTGATTGTTCATAGTCTATTTTAGAGTTAAAGTGGTTCCAATTTTCTCATGATTGATCACATAGTCAGCGATTTGCTCTGGCTTGGTCCCATTCAAAATAATCGCTTTCTGTACCCCTTCTTGTAAAGCCAGTAAGCAGGATTGGATTTTAGGGATCATTCCTCCTTGAATTGTTGTCCCCATGTGTTCTTTCACAGCCTTTTCATTTAGTTCGTGAATGATAGATTCAGGATCTGGGTAATTGAGAAAAAGTCCATCCACATCCGTCAATACTATAAGTTGATCGGCATTCACAGCCGCAGCAAGTTTCCCCGCAAAAGTGTCCGCATTGATGTTATATGAAGTACCATCAGCTCCGTCAGCGACACATGCCACCACCGGTACGTAACCCGCTTGGCAGAGTAAATTAATCAGCGTATCATCTATTTCCGTGATTTCACCCACTAAACCAAGATCGACAAAACTCCCATCTGGGGATTTGTGCTGGTACTTTTTGGCCTGCACCATTCCTGCATCCTTACCTGAAAGACCGATGGCTTTTAAATTATTATGATTGAGCGTAGAGATTAAGTCGGCATTGACTTCTCCTATCAGAGCTTTTTGGATTTCTGCGAAAGCTGTAGCTTCCGTCACTCTGAGTCCATCCACAAATTGTGATTTGATGGCAGCTTTTTCTAGTGCTTTATTTATAAAAGGCCCACCTCCGTGCACCATGATGACTTCAAATCCCGCCTCTTGAAGTTTAAAAATCTGTGCTGCTATTTCTTGCTGCAACTGGGGATTGATCATCGCATTCCCACCATACTTGATGAGAATTCTTTGCTTAGACATTTCTACTTTTTTTATATTAAATTGATTTTTTCCAAACCTGGCTCTCCCTTATGGAGCGACAGAAATGGAAATAAATCAGAATTGAATTACAACTATTAAATGGTGATAACTTGATAAATACAGGTTTAACTTATTTAACCTGACACTTTTAAAACAACCTTCGTACCGAAAAAGGATATTTCCGAGATTACGTTAGTGTTATTGGAATAGTGAAACATAAAAGTCCTAAAAGACAAGCATCAATTAATTAATTGATGAAAAAGGTGACAAGCTGACAGTCCCAATGGAAAGTATTTGTATTATAAAATATAATTCAATCAATTCTTCCTCGGACTTTTATGAATTGAACAGCCAATAATCACAAATACAACTTAGCCTGCCATGTGATAGCAAATCAGAAAACCTATGAAGATTTTTCCATTACCTCCACCATTTTATCAAATCCCTTTTTGATTTCTGTGAATTGTCTAGCTCGAGAGGCTTCCAAATCTTCCTTCGTAGCATTTGTTGCAATTATGAATTGCTTGTAAATTTCAGAGAATTCTACTGACCGCTGATTACCTTCCAATCCCCAAGTGGCCAAATAGGCACCTAGCTTTTCTACCTTTAACCCTACATGGGGCACAGCGTAACTTAATGCCGTAATTGCTCCATGCAAACTAGTTCCGACATAGCACTTTGCATTAGCTATTAAGTACATAATGTCCCAGATATTGTCTGCATCAAAGTAAGTGAAAGGGCTTTTTAAAAGTGTCCCAATCTCTTGCAATGCTTCATGATCGTCATGATCCAGCGCTTTCCCGATTGGGCAAAGGCAGATTTCAGTAATGCCTTTTTGATAAATCTCATCCAGACCATCCGCAATAGTCTGTTCATGGCCACGCGTAGTTTTCTTATTTATTTGTGCAAAAACATACTTTCCGGCGTGCTCAGCCACATACATAGCAACCTCTGGTGTCACCCTTTTATGGAGAAAATTCAACGGGTAAAACTCGGACATCAAGATCGCTGAATCAGGAAAGAGGTCTGCGGTTAGACCATTTACCTTCAAATTATCAACCGTCAGTTGATCTCTCACAGCAAAATAATTTGCATTCTGAAGCTTTTCCTTTAGGAAATCATACTTTTCAAAAGTTGCTGCGCTCAGTCCAGAACCACCGAGAGAATTCAGCGTCACAGACTTCACTCCTGCAAAATCAGATTTATCAAACACAAAGGGAAGTGTGGTTTTTCCTTTCAGGATTTTCTTGGTCCAGCCATTCAAATCCAATAATTTATTTACTCTGACATGTCTCTTATTGATACGTTGGAAAAGTGGATTAAGAGCTGCATAGAGAGAATTCCATGTCACGCCCAGTGCCTCTCCGCCAGCAATAATCACATGAACAGGCTGATTTGGATCGCTACATGCTTTGTAGAATTTTTGTAAACCTTTAGTTGGCAACCCTCCAACATTTGTAAGATCACTCTCAACTAAACCGAAATATTCGAATTGAAAATCCTTTCCATAGGTACTCAATTGCCTTTCGATCACGAGTGGAAAAAGTAAATCCCCGTAATTATATCGGTCAAAGGCGCCAATAATTAAGACTTTTGTCATGTGCGTGTTTTTAGTAAATAAACCATTGACCTTAGTCCATGGCTCTTGGTACAGAACCTCAACTCTCTTGGAATATGCTTCAAGTAGTTTGTTAAAAGTTGAGTGTTTCCTAGTCGATGCTATCCTTGCAAAAAAGATACTTGATTTTAAATCCAGAGAAATTAAGCTGAGGAACTATTTTTGGTAAGATGGTCGTAAATTCAGTACAAAATCATCATAAGACTATTTTGAGCACCAAACCAGTTGCAGTCCATCGTATTTTTTCAGGTTCAGTCTGGGGGATTTTAGCTAAAATTCTCGATGCCGCCGCTAAGTTCATTACTATTCCATTATTGGTGGGCTATTATGGCAAAGCCGACTACGGATTGATCGCCCTGGCCTTTTCCCTTAATGCTTATTTAAGGCTCATGGATTTAGGAATGAATGTGGGTTCTGTACGCTTTTTCTCCATGTGGGAAGCAAAAGCTGACTGGGAAAATATCGGAAAAGCTTCCCGCTCCAGTATCATTTTCTATGGCACAATAGGATTAGTAAATGCACTGATATTTGTATTTATGGCCAATTACGGCCAGTTTTTCTTCAACCTAAAAACCGATCAGATCCCAACTTACCGGATCATGATGTACATACTTTCGGCAAGTACAGTCCTGAATTGGCTATCAAATGTGATCATCCAATTGCTTAGCGCTAAAGATGAACTTGGCTATGTAAACCGTGTCACGGTAGTCAGTAGTGTATTGAATTTTCTCGTGGCAATTATTGCGATTCACTTCAAGTGGTCGCTGCCACTTTATTTCCTATTCTACACTATTTCTACGCTTGTCCCTATTCCATTGAATATTTTAAAGTTGGGGGTATTCCCTATTCCTAGAATACAACTTCTTAAGCCGCAATGGGATGGAAAGATTTTTAGAGAAATAATCGGATACAGTTCTGCTATATTCTTGATGGGTTTATTTCAGCTCACAGCAAATGAATTGCGGCCAATTCTTTTGGCGAAATTCGCTTCAGGTATAGACGTATTGACGGATTATCGTGTGATCCAGACTATTGCGATGCTGATTATTTCCTTTGGTACAATCTTCCTGCAGGTGCTTTTGCCATCAGCATCCAAAGTATATCAGGAGGGAAATCATCCTAAAATGGAGAAGATGGTTTTTACCGCAACCCGATACATTTCTATCTTTTTGAGTTTTATTGTCTTTTTGCTGGTGTTGAATTCGGAATCAATCCTACTCCTCTATATGGGGAAAGATTACCTCCATTTGGCAGTTTGGCTGAACATCTGGCTGCTCACTGTACTGCTTAATATGCATAATACTCCTGTTGCCAGCCTAGTTCTTTCTTCGGGCAAAACCCGCTTCCTGATTTACTCTTCAGCGACAGCATGTATTTTATCAATTCCGATTACCATCATTCTAGCGCCCACGCTAAATGTGGGAGCTGCCGTAATTGGGTACTTAGCTTATATGATGATTCAAATAGGTTTTTTCTATATTTATTATATCCCAAAAGTGCTGAAACTTGATAGCAAGAAGATTTTCTTAGGTGCTTTTTCCCCTTCTGTTCTAGGGGCTCTTATTTCATTTGCAGCTGCTTTTGGTGCAGGTAAATGGATAAAGATGCCGGAAGGTCTGCTTGGAATGATTATCAGTTCGGTGATTTTCACTACGGTTTTTGCCGCAATTCATTTTCTGTTTATCATCAAATCCGCAGATATAGAATTTCTGCGCACCAAACTTTTGAAAAGAAAACCATCCAATGAGCAAGAATAAATTTTCGATCTGTATTCCTGCTTACAAGAGCAAATATCTGCAAGAATGTATAGATAGCATCCTTGCGCAAACTGTTGAGGACTTCGAACTGATCATTTTAAATGACTGCTCGCCCGAGCCAGTGGAAGAGATCGTATTGAAAAATGAGGATTCCAGAATCCGACACTTTAAGAACGAAAAGAATGTTGGCGCCTATGATTTGGTGGACAATTGGAACAAATGTCTAGAGTTATCTACTGGGGAATATATCGTCATAATGGGTGATGATGACCGTTTAGCACCGGATTATTTGGCTGAGTTTGAAAATCTCATTCAGAAATACCCAGAACTAAATGTCTACCATTGTCGCAGCAAAATCATTGACGATGATGGTAATGATGTCTTGCTGACACCAGCCCTTCCGGCATTTGAATATGTTTATGATTCGATCTGGCACCGCTTGCGTCAGCTCCGCTCAAATTATATATCAGACTACCTCTACAATACTTCAGCCCTGAAAGCTCAGGGAGGATTCTACAAACTTCCGCTCGCTTGGGGATCAGATGACATTACAGCTTTTATAGCATCTGCAAGTAGGGGAATTGCTCACTCGAACAAGCCAGTTTTCGAATACCGAAGCAACCGCCTTTCCATCACTTCCACAGGAAATGACCTGCATAAAATGATGGCAGATGTAAGTTACTCAGAGTGGCTGAGTAATTTTTTGCGTGATAATCCCCCACACTCTTCGGATACAGTAATTTATAAACATTTGCTGCGGGAAAAGGACAAATACATGCATGATAAGAAATTGTACACCATGATGCTTTCCATGCGTAGTAATCCATTCGAAAAAGCAAAGACATGGATGAATTCCAAGGATAAGTTCGGTTTATCAATTAAGGATATCGGAGTAGCGCTGGCGAAAAGTATCAAATCAAAAAGCTCCTGATACCGATGGCCTCACATACCAAAATCATCTTCAATCCCTGTGAAAACAAGGAAAATCAATACATCGCTATTTTGGTAAATGCGCTGGAAAAACACGGGTACGATGTGAACCGATTGGATGATTTTCTCTCTTCAAGCAAGCATTATAAATCCATCAAATTGCTTCATTTGAATTGGTTTGAAAATTTGGACGACAGCAGTGCTAAGAGCATGTGGAAGAGCTATTTCCGTAAATTGATAGTGCTAGCGGCAGTTAGATTGGGGAAGAAAAAGCTGGTATGGACGATGCACAATAGACTTTCCCACGAGAAAAAGTCGGGCAAATTAAGTAGAGCCTTAACCGAGAAAATCGTCTCACAAGCAGATGCGATCGTAATTCATTCAAAAGTCTCAAAGGAAATATTACGAAGCCAATACCCAAATCTAAACGCAAAAATTGTCCATATTCCTCATCCTGATTTCGTCGGTGTATATGGTCCGATGATTCAAGAAACCGACGAAAAAGAGAACAAAAAATTAAAGTTGCTTTTCCTAGGTGCGATCAAACCTTACAAAAACATTGAGTTGCTAATCGAAATAGCGAAGAAATTTCCAGAATCAGTTCATATAACCATAGCAGGAAACCCTAATTCAGAAGCTTATCGAAGTGATTTACGAAAATTAGCTGAGGGAGCTGGTAACGTTTCTCTTCAACTGAAATTCATCCCTGATAGTGATTTACCAAAATTTATTCATGAGGCCGACTTACTTATTCTTCCATATTCTCTGGAAAGCAGTCTAAATTCGGGAACAGTCATTTTAGGATTTTCCTATGGCAGAACAGTGATTTGTCCGAAAATTGGCACTATTGATGACTTAGAAGCAGGCGAAGATGTTTTTGATTACAGTTATTCTTCCCAATCCGAGCACATACAGGCATTAGAAACACAGGTTCAAAAAGCAATACATGTTCACCAAGCAAACCCGATTTTACTAATCGAAAAAGGTCATAGACTGAAGGATTTGATATTAAAGAAAAATAACAAACAAAACGTGACCGATAATTTGATCAGGCTATACGAAAGCTTATTAAATTAATACATCTTTTTTAGCTAACCCCAACTAATGAAAATACTATACATCAACTCTCTTTATAGTCCGCTGATTGAAGGTGGCGCAGAGATTTCCTTGAAACTGATTGTGGAAGGCATGAAATCTCTCGGACACGAGGTCGTGGTGTTGAGTTTGATGCCCGAAAAAGGATTGAAAAACGAGTTGGTTGATGGTGTAAAAGTCTACAGGGCAGGATTGCAAAATGCCTACTGGCCGTATTCCAAATCCAAGAAAAACATGCTTTCACGACTCAATTGGCATTATCAGGACCAGTTCAACGAAAGAATGGCAGATGTAGTCATGGAAATTTTGGAAGCAGAAAATCCCGATATTGTTTCTTGTCACAACCTTGCTGGTTGGTCAGCAAAAGTTTGGGAACCCATCTCAAAGACTGGAATTCCAATCGTACAAGTGCTGCATGATTTGTATTTGCTTTGTCCAAACAGTAACATGTTTAAAAATGAGCAAAGCTGCGAAACGCAGTGTTTCAGTTGTAAGCTTTTGCGAAGCCACCACGCGGAAAAATCAAAGCAAGTCTCAGCAGTAGTAGGAATCAGCAATAGTATTTTGCAGCGTTTTATTGATTTCGGATACTTCTCCAATGCTTCCAAAAACATTATTTATAATACGCGAACAATTCCAAATCCTGCCCCAAAACCTCTTAGAAAATCCGAACAACCGATTCGTTTTGGATATTTAGGTACTATTTCTAAAGTAAAGGGATTGGAATGGATGATAGAACAATTCAAAATATTGGACTTCGAAGCCACCTTGAGTATAGCTGGAAAGGGAGAAAAATCTTACGAACAGCATCTCAAAGAGTTGTCATCAGGATCAGCAGTTGAGTTTGTAGGTTATGTGAACTCCACTGAATTTCTAGCAAATATTGATGTACTTATTGTGCCTTCGCTTTGGGAAGAGCCTTTGGGAATGGTAGCAATCGAAGCATTAGCGAACCACGTCCCTGTAATTGCTAACAAAAGAGGTGGACTACAGGAAACTGTAAAAGATGGAATCAATGGACTCTATTGTTATGATCATTCGCCTGATTCCTTAAGTGCTGTGATGCGTCAGATTTATTTTGAGCCAGAGCTATACAATCAGTTTAGCAAGGCAGCAAGGGAGTCTGTTGCTTCTATTTTGGATGCTAATCGATTGATCGGAGAATATGAGACAGTTCTGAAAAAGGCTTTGAACAAATCTCAAATAGCTATTTCCAAATGAGTACACCGGAAATTACACTGACAAATCAGACCTCAGTCCTTGAAGGAAACCAATGGAAAGCTATTTCCATTGCTGAGACGCTGTTTTTGCTTTCGCTCATTTCCATGTTTCTCCCCGTGAAAATATATCCAGCTATTTTCCTGTTGAGTTCCTTCTTTTTTTACAGAGAAACTCCACAGATAAAGTTTCCAAATTGGTCAATTGCCTTGGCTGTTTTTAGCACCTATTCGGTAATCAGCTACTTGATTAATTATCCAGGTGAACCTCTTGCTCTGACCAACATCATTAAATTGATAATCAACTTTTGCTTTCTCTTTTTTGCAATAAACTGGCTTGGTTCCCGGGATAATGAGTCACTAGTTGCCAAGCTTGATGCGGTTCTTCTTACTGTATTGGCCTTATCGCTGGTGCAGCTTCTGATTTATCATCAGGCCTATGACTTCAAACTAATCTTCGGAAGCGAGTCCTCGGGTCAGGGAAGCGCACTGTATCGCAAATCATTATTTTATTGGGGATTGGATGACAAAAATATGTTTGGTGCACGCATAGCGCTAATGGGATTTTCCTTCATCTGCTTACCCGTTGTGTTGAAAAATAAGCTTGCCATCTGGAGAATAATTTTTGTTTTTCTGGTTGCTTTCCTAAGTCTTTCCCGCACACCAATAGTGGCTTTACTACTAGCTGTGTTTTTCCTAATCTGGATTTCTGTGGATAAAAAATGGAAAATCGGGTTATTAATTTTGATCGGACTATCACTTCCTATCGTTCTTCAAAAGGTAATACGAGTTGATTCTTTAACTTCTTCCAACGACGGAATGGGTGTCCGTCTCGTCTATTGGAAAGCTTTTTTTCAGCATTTTGATACGATTTCTCCTTTAGGAAATGGCTTCTTAAGCGCACCGGAATTTCTCGGAACTTATGCCGATTTCTATCGTGGAGAGCCACACATTCACAATACATTGATGTCCACTTATCTGGAAATGGGAATTGTAGGATTTATTGCCTACCTGGCATTCTTGGTGTGGTTTGTTAAAGATTGCTGGCTGAAGATGGACAATTCAAGACTTTGGCTTGCACTTTTCCTCCCCATTGTCGCCATTATGATGATTTTGTATTCCGGGTATGACAATGATGTGGTGATGTACTTCTGTCTAATCTACTTGATCGGTTCCCTGCAGGAAGTCAATTTCAAAAAGGTAAAAATCAGTTTATGAATTCACGGAAGAAGATATTGGTTGACAGTCGCTGGGCTGGAAATACCGGAATTGGTAGACTTTATAAAGAGGTAATGAAGTATGCTCCATCGGAAGCATCCTTTGAATTTGTAAGTAGTAAAATGGGATTGGGTAGCCTGCTATCTCCGCTGATGCTGGGTGAGGAAATTATGAAATCAAATGCGGAGGTTTTCTACAGTCCGTCGTTTATGCCTCCGGCTTTCTCCAAAAAACCTTTCATTTTCACCGTGCATGATTTGATGCATTTGTTTTACTATTCCAAGCTTCATAAGATTTACTATCAACAAGTGATAGCTAGGCTGGCCCCTAAAGCCAAGAAAATAATAACGGTATCTCACTTTAGTAAAAGCCAGTTAGTGGAATTACTGGGAATTCCTGAAAGCTTGATAAAAGTAATTTATAATGGGGTGGACAGCCATTTTCTTCATAATGAAGAAGAATTTGAAAGTTCAAGGCCTTATTTTCTGTACGTAGGAAATAGAAGGAAAAACAAGAATGTTCCAGCTATGCTCACTGCTTTCGCGAAAGCAAAAATTCCCCACGAATTCATGTTTTTTCTCTCCGGAAATTCAGATGTGGAACTTGAGTCGTTAATAACGAGTCTAGGCATAGAGAAAAGGGTTCGATATTTGGGATTCATCGAGGAATCAGATTTACCCAAAATATACAAGGGTGCCCATGCTACCTTGTTTGCCTCGCTGATGGAGGGTTTCGGTTTGCCGATAATCGAATCCATGGCTTCAGGCACACCTGTCTTGACTTCCGATACTAGCTCACTTCCTGAGATTGCAGGCGGATCTGCACTCTGTGTAAATCCTACAGATATTTCTGCGATTCAGGCAGGAATAGAAAAACTGGTAAATGACCGGACGTTTTATTTGGACTGCGTAGTGAATGGGCTCGAGCGGGCAAAGGATTTTAGCTGGGAAAAAACTGCAGCTGAAACATGGGAAACTATTCTTTCCTAAACCAACGTATGATAAAACATTTTCAAATCTTAGTTACATTCTTCATCGCGCTACCATTTTTAGGAATGGGCCAAACCGATTCGCTCGAGAGTGGAAATAAAATCAATGTGCTTGAAAATGGAATTTTGGCAAGGTCAACTATTGATCAAACAGAAAAAATCCAACAAATAATTGATCAGGCATCTGAGGGCGACACTGTTTTCTTCCCGGAAGGCCAGTATCTCATAAGAACAATCCTTTTAAAATCAGGTGTAAACATTCTTTGCGAAGGAATCATCAAACATCATGAGTCGGCAAAAGCTGGAGAGTATTCCATCGAAAAGCAAAACTCACCAAATCCTCTTGTTTTTGGTCAGGGAGTAAAGAATGTGAGTATTTCGCTGAATGGACAATCAAAAAACGAAGGAATCTATCTTCTGAAAAGCCACCAGATACGCATTTATAATACAGAACTAATTGGCGATTCGACCAAACGTAGAGCATTTCCAGGCATCATGACATTTGAGTCAAGCGGGATTGAGATTGCTAATACGAAAATCCACCATTTCGGAATGCCTCGAACAGAGACTCACAGCTATCAGCCGGGAACTGGTATCCGCATTTTATCCAGCAACACCATTTCCATCCATGATTCGGAGATATACAGAAATGGGGAGAATGGGGTATTTATCCACGGAAGTAGAAAAGTAGAAGTCATCAACAATGTCATACGGCACAATGGCATGTCTGCTATACAAGTAGCATTTGGCGATAGTGGCAAGGAGAAAGACTACAATTTTTCTTACAATATTCTGGATACAAATGCCTCGGATGCTATCGACATTAACAATAGATCTAAAGAAAAAGCAAAGGATATTGAGTGTTTGATTACTGAAAATATCACCTGCGGAAACGGCTATGTAAAGGGAGAATCTACTCCAGATGGGTCAGGAATCGTAACACTAATCAACGTCTCCAATGTGGCGATTTATAAAAATGAAGCCTATAGAAATAATAGGCCGGCTATCTATGTAGAGAGCTGTGGGTTAATTATGGCAAAAGAAAATTGGGCTGATAACCAAGTAGAAGTCACTCTCGATCTTGAAGAATTGCTCTTGGAGAAAAATAGATTCAGCAGCATTAATTTGATCGCTAACACGAAAGCGCAAAAAATTCATCTCAGAAATAATGAGATGGGTTCCCTTTCACTCCCAAATGATATCCAGGTAGAAAAGTTCGTCGTGGAAAATAACAGCTTTTCGAATGCTAATTTCAATTTCAACATGAAAGGAAGGATGCTTTTAACAGGTAACAAGATTAAAAACACTTCGAAGAATCCTGCGATTTTGATCACCAGAGCGGACGACGCACTTATAGAAAACAATGAAATTATCAGTCAAAATTTCTCAGCGATTATTCTTCGAAAAACGGCTAAAAACGTTCAGATAATAGGCAATCAAATACAATCTTTTAACACCGCCATTTTTGATGACAACTCTAAAGAATTGGTAGTGAAAAATAACAAAATCACATCCATCGCTGGTGGAGATGAAAATCAGGCATTTCGAAGTCACTATCCCAACAAGTTAACGTTGGAGGGAAATGAATATAGAGGAATAAAAAATACTGAAACGGTGCTACTCGTGGGTAATGGGAAAGCGAGCGTCGGTAATGAAAAACTCATCTCAGGCACAGCCAATTATGGAGGTGTGGACATTTCAGAAATTTATTTTTAAGCTATGCGTGTAAATCTTTTTATCCCTACACTGAATGCCGGTCCTATTTGGAAAGATGTGCTTGCCGGAGTGGCTATGCAAAACTACCCGATTTCTAGGTTGATTGTAATAGACTCAGGTTCCACCGATGGTACGCTGGATTTAATCAATGAGGAAACTTGCGACTTGATCCAGATTGACAAGAAGGATTTTGACCATGGCGGTACGAGGCAAATGGCAGCGGAAACTTTTCCAGATGCGGATGTTTTTGTCTTTCTTACCCAAGATGCAATCCTTGCAGATCCAGATGCTATCCGTGTGATGGTAGAGACCTTGGAAGAAAATTCTGAATTAGGAATGGTGTATGGACGCCAGCTTCCACATAGAAACGCCAAGGTTCTAGAAACGCATGCTAGACTGTTTAATTATCCGGCAGAATCTAAAATTCGGAGCTTGGAAGACGCTGATCGTTATGGAATTAGGACAATTTCTTGCTCAAATTCTTTTGCAGCATATAGAAAAACAGCCTTTTTTGAAGTAAATGGCTTCCCTGCCGGATCTATTTTAGGTGAAGACGTATTAATAGCGGGAAAAATGTTGCTTGATGGATGGAAAATGGCGTACCTTTCGAACTCCAAAATACACCACTCACATGATTATTCTGCCACTGAGGAATTCAAAAGGTATTTTGACATCGGCGTGTTCCATGTCAACAATCAATGGATATTCGAAAAGTTTGGCAGGGCAGAAAGTGAGGGCTTCAAATATCTCAAATCAGAACTCAAATACACTTTTAAGCACAATCCGCTATTGCTCCCAAAATGCCTAGTCGCTACTGGAGCCAAATTGATAGGATACAAGTTAGGTCTTCACTACCAATCACTACCTATCTCGCTTCGCAAGTCCTTTTCTATGACAAAGGCCTACTGGAGCCGCGCCTGATATTAGTTTATTAGGTAAATACACTCACGATGTGTGGATAGCCTCCACACAATTTATGTTAATTTCTTCTTAAAACGTCTTCAAATGGGTAAATGAGCCATATATGTACTTGGCACCCCAATTGGATAATGGATACTACCACAATATTTGACTTAAAATACTAAACCAATGATACGTAATTCTTCACACCAACAAGAGATTGTCTTTAAAGGCTACCAATCAGGGCGAATGATCCCTGACCTTTTCTCCTTAACTAATATTTCTAGAAGCTCAGTTTCACAAACAGTGAATGAGGGATTAGAATTAACTACAAGATTTGTAAAAAGAACATTTGATATTCTTTTTTCATCCGTTGCTATTCTTGCAGGCCTACCGGTTTTTCTAACCTTGATGTTGATTACTAAACTAACGTCAAAAGGTCCTATCTTCTACAAGCAGGAAAGAATCGGAAGAAATGGTGAGCCATTTAATATTTTGAAGTACAGAAGTATGATCGTTGATTCTGAGGTGAACGGTCCACAGTTGACTACAGATAATGATCCTAGAATTACTAAGTGGGGTAACTTCATGAGAAAAACTCACTTGGATGAACTTCCACAATTCTTCAATGTATTGATGGGTGATATGTCGATAGTTGGGCCTAGACCTGAGCGTGCTCACTTTATACAACAGATTGTTGCAAGACAACCAAAGTACGCACAACTTCTTACGCTACGTCCAGGTATTACATCCATTGGACAGGTTAATTACGGATATGCAGAAACTGTTGAAGAAATGTGTCAGAGAGTTCTATTGGATTTGAAATATCTGACTAGCATTAATTTATTAACTGATTTGAATATCATAGGTCAAACTGTGATGACCATGATCAACAAAAAAGGTAAATAATTAAGTTATAAAACGTTTAGTATAGTCAAAAGCGATCTCTATTGAGGTCGCTTTTTTTGTGCCATATTATACGAATATGTTACTGGTCATGTAAAAATCCCTAGATTTTAGGAATTCAAATTCTATTTTAGAAGTGTTTGTACTAATTTACCCAAAATGAAAAAAACAGTTATTGAAGATATTGGACTACTGATTTTGAGAATAGGAGCAGGAAGTATGATGTTGACACATGGCTATCCAAAGCTGATGAGATTGTTTGGTGACGAGCCTATTGAATTTATGGATTTTCTTGGTATCGGACCTGTCATTTCCCTATCGCTGGCAGTTTTTGCTGAGTTCCTTTGCTCTATCTTGATTATAATAGGTTTCAAAACAAGACTTGCTGCCATACCTTTGATGATCACTATGCTTACTGCAGCATTAGTTGCTCATGCAGCTGATCCATTTGGTAGAAAAGAATTGCCTTTACTATATTTCATCGTCTTTTTGTGCATACTCATTTTTGGGCCAGGAAAGTTCTCCATCGATGGCCTGAGCGACCGCAAATCCATGTACTACGGAGGATAAACTATCCAATCAATCGGGTAAAGCAAAAGCCACATAAGCGTCCCCACTTTTGGTGCCTTTCCCTCCACCACAGGCGATCACTAGGAATTGTTTACCACCTATTTCATAAACTGCAGGCGTGGCATGTCCCGAGGCAGGAAGTTTAGCTTCCCATAATATTTCACCAGTTTCCTTATCGAAAGCTCTGATTTTCTCATCCTTTGTAGCCGCGATAAAAAGGACACCACCAGCTGTAGCTACAGGACCACCATAATTTTCGGTGCCGGTAGGAGCAAATCCCTGGGCGCTTAACGAATCAATTTCCCCTAAAGTAACCTGCCATTTTTTCTTCCCAGTACTCATGTCAATGGCGGTCAAAAGACCCCAAGGCGGGTTTGATCCGTACATGCCATCTTTAGTGACCAACTTTTTATAGCCATCCATATAATAGCGAGGAAAAAGCTGTGAAGGTGCACCTTCCATTTCTTGCTTATCCCCTTCATCTGGGGCTTTATCCAAGAGATAGTCTAACAGAACCTTCTTATTTTCATCAGCTATATGAGCAAAAGAGGGCATCGCTCCCCTTCCTTTTTGAAGCAAAACAGCCAACGAATCATAGGTGTATTTTTCCTTCACTCCCAATAAACTTGGAATCGCCGGAGGGTTTCCTTTTCTATCTAATCCATGGCAATTCCCACAAAAGTTAGTGTAAACAGATTTACCAATATTTTCAAAATCCGCATTCGGAGTCATTCCTATTACCCAAGGAATTTGATTCGCATTCACATATAACGTCTGATTTGTAGGGTCAAAAGATGCACCGCCCCATTCTCCACCTCCATCCATTCCGGGGAAAAGTACCAGAGGTTTGGTCGGATGAGGAGGAGCCCAAGTATCTCCATAAATCGCATTTTCCAATTGACTGCGGATGTCAGCTTCCCACTGAGGTTTTAGATTTAAAATATTTTTGTCCTCGAAAACCATATTCATAAACGGCTCTGGTAATGATGGAATAGGCTGAGTCGGAGAAGTATACTCCCCCGGCATCGAAGACTGAATCATAGGCGTTTCTACAATGGGCCAAACCGGCTCCCCTGTCTCCCGATCAAAAACATAGGTCATCCCCTGCTTAGAAATCTGTGCGACTGCATCTATCCAATTTCCATCCTTCTGAATTCGAATCAGGTTTGGATTTGCAGGAAAGTCCCTATCCCAGACATCGTGATGAACTGCCTGAAAATGCCAAATTCTTTCACCTGTTTGGGCATTCAGTGCAATCAGAGAATTGGCATAGAGATTATCCCCTTTGCGATAGCCTCCCCAAAAATCATAGGTAGCTGAGCCGGTTGGCACAAATACGATTCCTCGCTCTTGATCCACCGTCATTCCAGCCCAGTTATTGGCGCCGCCAATCTGTTTTATATTCGCTGGGTCCCAAGTTTCATAACCAAATTCGCCCTCCTGAGGAATCGTGTGGAAAATCCATTCCCGCTCACCAGTTCTGATATTGTAGGCACGAATGTGGCCTGGTGCAGCATCCAATCCTTCGGAAAGTCGCATCCCAATAATCAACAAATCACCATACACCACGCCAGGAGCATTTGCTACAATCAGGAAATCCTCGCGTTCTGTATCTAATCCTTTTCGAAGATCAACTTTACCCTGATCTCCAAAACCCAGAATCGGCTCGCCTGTCTCTGCATTTACTGCCATCAACCAATTTCCCGCTCCAAAAAGAATTCGTTTATCATCACCATCCTCCCAATAGCTTACACCACGATTTGTTCCTGCCCAGGAATTTTCTCCTCCCAGCACCTCAAAAGGATCAAATCTCCAAACTTCCTGACCTGTTGCTGCATTTACTGCGAACACATTTAACGTAGGCGTGGAGCTATAAAGTAAACCATTTACTACAATCGGCTGACATTGAATTTGCGAGCGCTCGGTTGCATCTCCAGTATGGTATGTCCAAGCCACTTCCAGCTGGGACACATTTTCCTTAGTGATTTGAGATAAAGAAGAATATCTCGAACCATCTTCTGGGCCTCCATAGTGCGACCAATCGGTGTAGTCAATTTCTGAAGCTTTCTGCTGGCAGGCAGATAAAAGTAAAATAGAGCCAAAAGCAATAGGGAGGAAAGCTTTCATGGAATAGGTTGAGTTGGGTTTGAAAGCAAAATATTCAGAAAAATTCAAGTTACAATTCTCAAATTCAATAATCTAGAGAAAAACAAACAAGAACTTTGCGGTGCTTAGTTGGTAAAAACAACAATCAAGCTTATTGATATGCATTATACAGAGCTATCCTTTCCGCGCAAAAATTTTATGCACCCCATAAATCACAAAACCCAACGCTGTCCAGAGTACCATGTCTGTAATTTCCTCTAGTTGAGTGCTACTGAGAAGCCAGATCGTTGCTGCTATTCCCGCGACTGCCAAGGGTATTCCAAACTTTAACTTGTAGTAATCTGCATCTGGTTGACTTTTGCGCAAGCGAATCAAAGCTCCGCAAACCAATAGGTAAATCAACAATCTAGCGATAACAGAGATCGCCAGTGACCCCATAAAATCCCAGACTGTTGCGACGATAATAATCAGAACAGAAAAGAATAAAACTGCAACTGTTGGCGTGCGAAACCGGGGATGAACAAAGGAAAATATCTTAGGGAATTGCTGGGATTCGCTGAGCGCAAAAGGTAATCTGGAACCACTCAGGATCTGCACATTGAGTGTCCCCAAAATGGAAACTATTGCTCCAATAGTTATAAACAAGCCTCCACCATAGCCCATAATTCGGGACGCAGCATCAGCTAGGGGTTTGTCCGAAGTAGCTAATTGAGGAAGTGTTCCTATTGCCACTACCTGAATAAGAACATAAAAAACAGTAATGATCAGCGCTCCTGTCATCAAAGCAAAAGGAAGGTTTTTTCTTGGATTTTGGACCTCGCCAGAGATTACCAAACCAGCTTCAAATCCGCCAAAAGCAAAGATTAATAACAAGGCAGAATTAGCAAACTCAGGCATCTCTGGTGGTGAACTGAAATCAAAAGCATCAGCATTTAAAAAGAAAAGTCCAATCACAATAAATATCGTCAGCGGAAACAATTTTGAGACGGTCAGGATATTTGTGGTGCGGGTGGAATCTTTGATCCCAAGTAGATTAATCCCAGTCAAAATCCCTGTAATTACGACTATCATCAGAATTCTCATCCATTCTTCCTGAAAAACAGGAGAGAAAAAAGACATGTAAATGACCAGCAAATTGACCAAAGTGGCATAGCTAAAAAGCCGGGTTAGCATCAAAACCCAACCTACTGCGAAAGCAGGAAGATTGCCAAATGCTTCCTTAATGTAAAGGTAGGGTCCACCAGTTCTATCAAACCTAGAACTGACTTCCATAAAGACTAAGATGAGCACCAGCATTACTACTGCACAAACACCAAAAGCCAACAATGAATACGGTCCAGAAAGCGCAAATGCTTTTGCCGGAAGGCCAAAAATACCTGCTCCAATCACAGAATTAATAATCAAAAAAACCAGATCCCATCTGCGAATTCCGCGCTTTAACATAGTTTGAAATTGGGTGAATGAATTCTTAAAGTAGCTAGAAAAATCAATTCCTAATGAACAAATTCAATATTCAAAAATGAAAATATGATGTGCGGTAAATCGACTTTCAAACTCATGGAAGAAAAATTTTCAACCCTTCATCCGTTAATTCTGTTGGATAAATCTCCAAATTCCCGCAAGAACCCGCTTTTACCTCGCCTGTCTTCAGATCAAATCTGTATTGATGCAAGGGACATATAATTTCTCCTTCTGCGGTTAGCATCCCTTGGTTTAAGGATGCTCCTCGATGCGGACAATTCGCCTGAAAACCTTTGAAGAATTCACCTATTCTAGTCAGAGCAATTTCAAGCTCTCCCAAGTGAATTATATGAATAGCTTTCTCAGGAATAATTTCCAAAACTTGGCTTTTCGAACTACCCAAAAGGATTGTTTTCATAAGAAGCAATTTCTCTAGTCAAACCAACATCGAGCCTTTACATAAATAAAGCATTGGTTTTCTGACGAATCTTGTTGAATTTATAGGTGAATAAAATCCGATATTATCATGAAAGCAACTATACTTTTTTTTACAGCCATATTATTCTTTAGTTGGGCAGAAGCTCAAAGCTTAGAAGGAGCATGGAAACTTTCCCACCAAAATGGCAGGGAAGTGACGGATATGGAATACATCAAAATCTACCAAGATGATTATTTTGCTTTTGGTGCAAAGCGAATAGAGGATAATCATTTCGTCAGCGCAGGTGGCGGGCCATTTACCTATGATGATGATAATTATTTGGAGACTTTAGATTTCTTTACCCTAGACCCTTTACAGGTTGGGACTTCTAACAAATACACTTTGGATTGGGTAAATGAAAAAATGGTTATTTCATCTGAGATAAATGGGAAAATGCTCGTAGAAATTTGGGAAAAAGTATCGGAGGCGGAAGACGATCTTACAGGAAACTGGGTAATAACAGGCAGAAAAAGAGGAGAAGAAATCTCCAGGTCAACGCCCGGAGCAAGAAGAACGGTGAAAATTCTGAGTGGGGGTAGATTTCAGTGGATTGCTTTCAACTCTGAAACAAAGGAATTTTCAGGAACTGGAGGAGGTACTTACACTGCTAAGGATGGAAAATACGTGGAAAGTATCACGTTCTTTTCCCGGGACGATAGCCGGGTTGGAGCCAATTTAAACTTCAATTATGAGGTAATCGACGGAGAATGGCATCATAGCGGTCTCAGTTCAAAGGGTGATCCTATTTATGAGATTTGGACTCCTTATGCGATAGGATATCAGGACAAATAGGAATTTAAAATTCTAAAAGCTGAAATTAAAAAAAGGAGCCTTTTGAGCTCCTTTTTCTATTTCTTATGCTTCTACAGCATAAAGTTCTTTCAACTTCCCGACTGTATAGTCAACTTCTTCTATTGTATTGAATCTACTAAAAGAGAATCGAACTGTGTCCCGATCCGGAGTATGATTGATAGCTCTTAAAACGTGGGAACCTACTGTTGCTCCGGAACTACAAGCTGATCCTCCCGAAGCAGAAATACCTTCTAAATCAAGATTGAAAAGCAACATGCCGCTATTTGCTTCAGATGGTGGTAAGCTTACGCTCAGTACAGTGTAAAGACTTTTATCTAAATCAGCAGAAAGTCCATTGAATTCCACTCCTGGAATCTCACGCGTAAGGCTTTGAATAAAATACTTTTTGATTGCTTCTACATGAAGTTTGTGCTCTTCCATATCTTCATAGGCAATCTCCAAAGCTTTCGCGATTCCGATAATTCCGATCACATTCTCCGTTCCACCACGCATATTTCTCTCCTGAGCTCCTCCATGAATCAATGGGTGGATCTTTCTATCCTTTTTCACATAAAGAAACCCTGAGCCTTTAGGTCCATGGAATTTATGGCCACCAGCAACAATTGCATCTACAGGAAGGGATTTCATGTCATGAACATAATGCCCCATCGTCTGTACCGTATCTGAATGGAAAAAAGCACCGTATTCTTTTGCAAGTGATCCGATTTGATTCAAATCATTGATATTTCCTATCTCATTATTTGCATGCATGAGAGAAACTAAGCTTTTTGGATTTGCTTTCAGCAATTCTTCCAGCTGATTCATATCCAATTCACCTTCCTCATTTACATCCAGAATACTAAGCTTGATATGTCCTTTTTTCTCACAAACCTCAAGTGTATGTAACACTGCATGATGCTCAAGAGGAGATGTAATCGCATGGGTGATGCCGTGGCTTTCTATTCCGCAAACAATCGCTGTATTATCAGCTTCGGTCCCTCCAGAGGTAAAGAAAATTTCAGCAGGAGTAGCATTCAACAATTCAGCAACCTTCTTTCTGGATCTCTCAATCGCAGTCCTAACTTCTCTTCCAAAACTATGGACAGAAGAAGGATTACCATAATGATTTCTCATAAAAGGTATCATGGCTTCGATCACCCGATCGTCCATGGCAGTGGTGGCTGCATTGTCTAAATAAACTTTCATCGTACTCGTGTTGGGTTGTATATTCTTTACGGCGATTACCTGGAGGTATGCCAATAATCGTATTTCCTTTTGGTTGGCTGGACGGATGACCGATGACCGGTGACCGAAGTTGCCTCAATGCTAGAGTTACCTTCTCACTTTGAATTTATATATTTTTAATTCTGTGGAGCTTAAATCATGGAAGCGTTTACTACTTCTTTGATGTCAGCAATAAGCTTTTTAGCTAAATGTTCAGCGGTAGCTTCAGATTCAGACTCTGAGTATATCCGAATGATCGGCTCAGTATTTGACTTCCGCAAATGTACCCATTCCTTTTCAAATTCGATTTTGACTCCGTCTATATCGTTGATTGGATGGTTTTTATACTTCTTTTTGATCTCTAACAAAATTTTATCGACGTCAATCTCAGGAGTGAGTTCGATTTTATTTTTTGAGATATGATAATTAGGGTAAGTAGCTCTAAGTCTGGAAATTGTCTTTCCAAAATATGCTAAATGAGTTAAAAACAAACCAATTCCTACTAGGGCATCGCGACCATAATGAGAAGTAGGATAGATGATACCTCCATTTCCTTCGCCTCCTATTACTGCATCCACAGCTTTCATTTGATTTACTACATTCACTTCACCTACAGCTGAGGCATTGTAAGTTCCGCCTCTTTTTTCTGTGACGTCACGTAGTGCGCGTGTAGAGCTAAGGTTGGAAACAGTGTTTCCAGGAGTCTTTGACAGCACATAATCGGCAACTGCTACTAAAGTATATTCTTCACCGAAGGCCGACCCGTCCTCATTAATAAAAGCTAGTCTGTCCACATCAGGATCTACAACGATGCCTAAATCATAACTTCCTCTTTCCAACTTGTGAGAAATATCTCTTAAGTTTTCCGGAAGTGGCTCTGGATTGTGTGGAAAATGACCATCAGGAGTGCAGTACATTTCCTCTATTTCTGTCACACCTAAAGCTCTCAAAAGCATAGGAACCGCTATTCCTCCAGTGGAATTGACTGCATCCACTACTACTTTGAAATTTCTTGCTTTGATGGCTTCTACATCTACCAATTCAAGATCCAACACGTGCTGAACATGACGCTCGATGTAATCAGTGATTTGAGTATAGCTCCCTAATTTTTTCACTTCAGCAAAAGAGAAATCTTCCTTTTCGGCTTTATCCAAAATGTCCTTTCCTTCTGCATCTGAAATAAATTCACCCTTCGCATTGAGCAGCTTTAGGGCGTTCCATTGAACTGGGTTATGGCTTGCTGTCAGGATAATTCCTCCACCCGCTTTTTCCAATGGCACCGCCAATTCCACAGTGGGTGTAGTACTCAAACCAAGATCGATTACGTTAATACCCATACCCCGCAGAGTAGCCGAAACTAATCCAGAAACCATCTCACCTGAAAGACGTGCGTCTCTCCCAATGATTACCTTAGGATTGTTTGTTTTTTCGAGTACCCAAGCTCCATAAGCAGAAGCAAATTTGACTATATCTATGGGAGTAAGTCCATAGCCAGCTTTACCACCTATGGTACCTCTGATGCCAGAGATTGATTTAATTAGTGACACGTATGGTAATTTGAATTGATTAAAAACTAATAAATCCCGTCAGGTGACAGGATTATCTTTATTTGAATTTGGCCATGACCTTGTCCACTTCATTGTCGGGATTTCCGCAGGTGGTATCACCATCCATGGTTTTACCACAGAATCCACAAGTAGCTCCTTCTTTATTCAGATAAGGACTTTGGGAGGCACATGTCCCCTTGAATTCGCCGTTTTTGAGAAATAATAGCCTTACAGACATCATAATGAAGAATAAAGCAACGAAACCAAGTGTTAGAAATACGGTTGTCATAACGGATAAATTTGCGCAAATTTAAGGCTTTACTTCGAAAACGTCCACAAACCTAGCATAGTTTCCTCACCCATGACAAATTTGAGTACCCGAGCCGAGAAATTGGCAGCTTTTGATAGATTACTTACCATCATGGATGAACTCAGGGAGCAATGTCCTTGGGATAAAAAACAGACGACAGAAAGTCTCAGACATCTGACAATCGAAGAAACTTTTGAGCTTTCAGATGCAATTCTCGAAGGAGATCCAGACGAGATCAAAAAGGAATTGGGAGATATTCTCCTTCATATTGTTTTCTATGCAAGAATCGGATCGGAGGAAGGCAATTTTGATATGACTACCATGATCGATTCGCTTTGCGAAAAGCTAATCCGTCGTCATCCTCATATCTATGGAGACACCCAGGCCGAGGATGAAGAGGCAGTGAAGCAAAACTGGGAGAAAATAAAGCTTACCGAAAAAGGAAATAAATCGGTTCTTGGAGGTGTGCCTAAATCTCTTCCAGCCTTAATCAAAGCAATGAGAATTCAGGAAAAAGCCCGAGGAGTTGGTTTCGATTGGAAAGAAAAAAGTCAAGTCTGGGAGAAAGTTGAAGAGGAAATGCACGAATTCAAGGAAGAATTTAATGTAACTGAAGAAAAGGAAATCGATCCGGAGAAAGCCAGCGGCGAATTTGGCGACTTACTCTTTTCTTTGATTAACTATGCACGATTTATTGACATAAATCCGGAAGAAGCTTTAGAACGAACGAATAAGAAATTCATCAAACGGTTTCAGTATTTGGAGGAAGCAGCAAAAGATTCCGGCAAAAAACTTAGTGAGATGACCTTGGCCGAGATGGACGTATATTGGAATGAAGCGAAATTAAAAGCTAAAGGCTAAAAGACTACGTCGACAAAACCATATCCGCACTTCGCACCTTGTACTTTAGACTTAGTCACCAATTTTGATACTTGACACTTAAAAATAAAATGGCAAATCACATAATCTTCACCAATGAGGCTCCAGCGCCAATTGGACCCTATTCTCAGGCAGTTTTAGCAGGCAATACGCTTTATGTTTCCGGACAGATTGCTTTGGATGCAGAGACTGGCGAATTGATCAATGAGAATATCACTGAGGAAACTCATGCGGTGATGAAAAACCTAGAGGCTGTTCTTAGAGCCGCGGATTTCACTTTCAGCGATATCGTCAAATGCAGTATTTTTATCAAAAACATGGATGAGTTTGGCACAATCAATGAAGCCTATGGACAGTACTTCAAATCCAATCCTCCGGCGAGGGAAACTGTAGAAGTGAGTAAACTTCCTAAAAACGTAAATGTGGAAATCTCATGCATCGCCGTTAAATAAAAATTGAATCTCTTACCCTACGATAGCGAAACCTTAGTCAGCGCTCTTTCCAAAGAGGACGTGCTAAGTCATTTGAATCGTGTGACTAGGGAAGTCAATTATTTGGATCCGAGAACTCAGGTCAAAGGAGATATTCTTTTCAATGGCCTGATCGGTCAAAAAGGATTCAGAATTTCAAAGGTTGTGGATAGAGCCGACACATTTCTGCCTTTGATTTTGGGGAAAATTGAAACAACTCCCCGGGGATGCATACTTTTTATTAATTACAGATTATTTCCAGGAGCACTTTTTTTCATTGCTTTTTGGTCTGTCATTCTACTAGCCTTTACTGCATTTTATTGCTTTATACTTCCCAATTACGCCTATGCCAGCATATGTTTTGTGCTGGGAATTATTAATTACGCAGTAGCCTTGTATTTTTTTAACCGGCAGGTGAAAGCTTCACGGGCAGTCTTTCTTAAGCTCATCAACTTCCAAATGAAGGATTAGCCCTTCTTTTTTAGGGAAAAATGGCTTTTGGGGTTAATTTAGCGCCGCAAAAAAGATTCAATAAAACATACAATATGAGCATCCGCATAGAAAAAGACACCATGGGACCTGTAGAGGTGCCTGCTGACAAATACTGGGGCGCGCAGACCCAAAGATCCATTAACAATTTCAAAATCGGTGGTGAGAAAAACCGCATGCCTATTGAAATCACTAGAGCTTTTGCGATTTTGAAAAAAGCTGCTGCCTTGACTAATGCAGAACTAGGAGTTTTGGATCAGGACAAAGCAGATATCATCGGAAAGGTATGTGACGAGATCTTGGCAGGTCAGCACGATGATCAATTTCCTTTAGTAATCTGGCAAACTGGTTCAGGTACGCAGTCCAATATGAACTCTAACGAGGTAATCGCTTACCGTGCTCATGTGCTTCTTGGTGGTTCTTTGGAAGATGCCAAAAAGAAAATCCACCCAAATGACGATGTAAACAAGTCTCAATCTTCCAACGACACCTACCCGACTGCTATGCATATCGCCGCATACAAAATGGTAATGGAGACTACGATTCCTGGAGTTGAAAAACTTAGAGATACACTTGCTGAAAAAGCAGAAGCATTCAAGGATGTGGTGAAAATCGGGCGTACACACTTTATGGATGCAACTCCTCTTACCCTTGGTCAAGAGTTCAGTGGTTATGTGGCGCAGCTTAATCATGGCTTAAAAGCCTTGAGAAACACGCTTTCACATTTATCTGAATTAGCGCTAGGAGGTACTGCTGTAGGAACTGGTCTTAATACGCCAAAAGGATATGCTGAGTTAGTGGCGAAGAAAATTGCTGAACTTTCAGGACAGCCTTTTGTCACTGCTGAGAATAAATTTGAAGCGCTTGCTGCTCACGATGCCATGGTAGAAACTCATGGTGCATTGAAGCAATTGGCAGTTTCCCTGATGAAAATTGCCAATGATGTAAGAATGCTTTCATCAGGTCCTAGATCTGGAATCGGTGAGATTTTAATCCCTGAAAATGAGCCGGGATCTTCCATCATGCCGGGCAAAGTAAACCCAACACAAGTAGAAGCTTTGACCATGGTAGCTGCTCAGGTAATGGGAAATGATGTAGCTATTTCAATAGGCGGTTCAAATGGTCATTTTGAATTGAACGTATTCAAGCCATTGATCGCTTCTAATTTCCTTACTTCCGCTAGACTAATTGGTGATGCATGCGTGTCATTTAACGATCACTGTGCAGTAGGAATCGAGCCAAACACAGCTATGATCCAGAGACATTTGGAGAATTCATTGATGCTCGTGACCGCTTTGAATCCACATATCGGCTATGAAAATGCTGCTGCAATTGCTAAGAAAGCACATAAGGAAGGCACAAGTTTAAGAGAAGCTGCGATTGCGCTTAACTTATTGACTTCTGAGCAGTTTGACGAATGGGTGAAGCCTGAAGAAATGACGGGAAGTCTGAAGTAAATTTTCCCTAGTCTGCTTAAAAGGAGTAAAAAAATTAACACGAAAGGCTAGCCTATTACGGCTAGCCTTTTATGCTTTACTCAAAATATATATTTTGATGTGTGTTAAAACAAGATATCAATCAGTTTAAAACTACTCGCTTTTTGATGTCGCAACTGGTTTAGGAGTTTCCGCCACTAATCTCTCTGGTTCGCCTGGAAGTCTAATTGCAGCTAATCTATCTATGTAATCAGCTTTTGTTGACTCAAATGCTAGCTTGTTAGCGGATGAAATAGGCTCTGAAGGAGGTATTTTTTCTTTCAACCAATCTTCCTGTTTACCATTTTTCCAAAATCTAAAACATAGGTGTGGACCTGTCGCCAAGCCAGTGCTTCCTACATAACCAATTACTTGACCTTGCTTGATGCGAGCGCCAGGCTTGATTCCTTTGGCGATCTTGGACATGTGTAAGTATTGAGTCGTGTATGTGCCATTATGTTTGATTTTTACATAATTGCCATTGGCAGAAGTATAGCGGGCATCTATTACTGTTCCTTCACCTACAGATCTGATATCAGTACCAGTTGGGGCAGCGTAATCAGTTCCTAAATGAGCCTTGTAGCGCTTTTGAACAGGATGATATCTTCTCAAATTATACCGTGAACTGATTCTAGAATATTTCAACGGATCCCTTAGGAAAGCTTTTTTGAAACTATCTCCATTTTGGTCAAAGAATGTTACCTCACCGTTTTGCTCAAAAGGGATTGCATAGTAAGGAGTTCCTTTATGCTCAAAAAATGCTGTTTGAATGTCTGAAACACCAACGACTATACCATCGATGACTTTTTCCTGATAAGAAACTTTAAACTTGTCTCCTTTTTGCAAAGCTCCAAAATCCACTGACCAACCATATAAATCAGCAAATTGATCGACAATATCATATCCCACATTCTGCTTGAGCATTTCAGCTGCAAGATTACTTCTATCTTCAATAATTCCACCCACTTCTTTTTGAACATATTCGACAGGCTTTTCTGCCTTGTAAATATCTATTGAGTCAAGATTGAAAACCACGTACTCCGCGGGATTTGGTTCATAGATGAAAAATGCTGCTTGTGATGAATCTGGAGGAGTAACTACAGTGAATTTTCTGTTTGCCGCTATACCTCTTACATCAAAAATCTCTTTTGACTTTTTGGCTATTTGATCAATAATCTGATAGGGGACATTGAAAGGCGCGAGAATAGATCCGAGTGTCTGGTTTTTACTAACGGTTCCTTCTACAATATTCAGCCCTGTGACGTTGATTCCGTAAAGAAAAACTTGATTCGCTAGGGAATCAATCAATGGTGGTTCAACAATCTTAGGTTCCTCTTCAGCTTGGAAGGGAAGGCTGAAAAATTGGAGTGAAGATGCTGCGCCTATGGTGATAACGAGAGCAACAATTCCTATCCAAATCTTTTTCATTAATCTATAGTATTAAGGGAATTTTTGAAATTTAACTTAAAAAAGCAAAAATGGAACTCTAATCCAAGTTTTGGGATATAAACCTTTCCCTGCCACTTCACCAACTATCATACCAACGTATAAACTGATCTGATTATTTTATCAATTCATTTTGAGATACGCTTCAATAATTTTCACGATAGTTTCCGATTTCATGAAGATCTGAGCGATTTTATATCAAAAACTCAAAGAAATTACTGAAAAGAATGCTAATCATTCAATGATTCGTGTGTACTCACGGTCATTTCTTTATCTTTGACATCCCAAAAAAAACTAAATAAACAATGCTGAGAACGCATACTTGTGGCGAACTTCGCCTGGATCACGTAAATCAAGAAGTAACTCTTGCCGGCTGGGTACAGCGAGTTAGAAATAAAGGAGGTTTAATCTGGGTCGATCTTCGCGATCGATATGGTTTGACTCAATTGATTTTTGAAGAGGATTCCAGTGAAAAAGCATTGTTGGATAAAGCTGCTGAGCTAGGACGTGAGTTCGTAGTACAAACTACTGGGAAAGTAATCGAGCGAACTTCCAAAAATGATAAAATCCCAACTGGGGCTATTGAAATAAAAGTAACAGCACTGGAAGTCTTGAATGCTGCTAAAGTTCCGCCATTTATCATAGAAGACGAAACAGACGGCGGTGATGAGCTCCGTATGAAATACAGATACCTGGATCTTCGCAGAAATGTGGTTCGTGAGAAGCTTCAACTGCGTCACAAAATGATGCAGGAGACTCGTAAATACATGGATGCGCAGGATTTCATTGAAGTGGAAACCCCAGTTTTAATCAAATCCACACCCGAAGGTGCCCGTGACTTTGTGGTGCCTAGCCGTACCAATCCGGGAGAATTCTATGCCTTGCCACAGTCTCCACAGACATTCAAGCAATTGTTGATGGTTTCTGGTTTTGACAGGTACTTCCAAATTGTAAAATGCTTCCGTGACGAAGACCTGAGAGCAGATCGTCAGCCTGAATTTACCCAGATTGACTGCGAAATGGCTTTCGTAGATCAGGAAGATATTTTAAACACGTTCGAGGGTTTGACCAAGCACTTGTTCAGCACTGTGAAAGGTGTGGAACTCGAAGAAGTGAAGCGTATGACATTTGCCGATGCCATGAAGTATTATGGTAACGATAAGCCAGATCTTCGTTTTGAAATGAAATTCGTTGAGCTGAATCATCTTTGCCAAGGTAAAGGATTTAGCATATTTGATAATGCAGAATTGGTGGTCGGTATCTGTGCCAAAGGTGCCGCAGAATATACCCGTAAGCAACTGGATGCGCTGACTGATTGGGTGAAACGCCCACAGATCGGAGCCAAAGGGTTGGTTTACGCGAAATACAATGCAGACGGCACGATCAAATCCACTGTGGATAAGTTTTATTCTGCTGATGATCTTCAGGATTGGGCGGATGCATTCGGCGCAACTCAAGGTGACTTGATGTTGATCCTAAGTGGAGATGCAGATAAAGTTAGGAAGCAACTCTCCGAGCTTCGCTTGAAAATGGGTGAGGATCTTGGACTTCGTGACCGTACAGTTTTCAAGCCTCTATGGGTGATGGACTTTCCATTATTGGAATGGGATGAGGAAACTGCAAGATACCACGCTATGCACCACCCATTCACTTCTCCAAAGAAAGAAGACATTGCTTTGCTGGATTCTGATCCGGGAGCTGTAAGAGCTAATGCGTATGATTTGGTAATTAATGGTGTTGAAATAGGAGGTGGATCTATACGTATTCACGATAGAGCTACCCAACAATTGATGTTCAAGCATCTTGGATTCTCAGATGAAGAGGCACAAAAGCAGTTTGGATTCTTGATGGAAGCTTTCGAATATGGAGCTCCACCACACGGAGGGATAGCTTTCGGATTTGATAGATTGTGTGCGATTTTTGGTGGATCAGATTCGATCAGAGATTATATAGCTTTCCCTAAGAACAATTCAGGAAGAGATGTAATGATCGATTCACCAAGCAGTATTGCAGATGAGCAATTACAGGAATTGTCAATTCAATTGGCTGTTGTGACTAAAAAGTAATCCACTTCGAAGTTGAATAAATATCATTTACGGGCAAGTGTTTATTTTGTCAATCAACTTTTTTTCAAATGCGCAGATCTCCGGATTTGCGCATTTTTTCTATCACAAAATACGATTGTCATTCTTAACGGAGAGGAAGTAAAGCCTTATTACAAAATTCGGAAAAGAGACCCTTCGATCCCATGCTTCAAATGACGTTAACAAACACCAAATCAGAAGTCTTCAATCAGTTTCCTTAACTTGCAGTTCAAATCCAATTAGAAATCCTTGGAAGCAGATCAATACATACGAATCAATAAATACCTCAGCGAAGTTGGCTTTTGCTCTAGACGTGGGGCAGACAAGCTGTTGGAAGAAGGCAGGATAACTATCAATGGAAAAGTCCCTGAACTTGGTACAAAGGTAGGCCCACTTGATGTCGTGGCTGTAGATGGTAAGTCTGTTGGCAAGCCAAAACAAGTCCACACCTATATTGCTTTTAACAAGCCAGTGGGTATTGTGAGTACAACTGACGTCAAAGGAGAGAAGGATAATATCATCGATTATATTGGCCATCCTCAGCGAATTTTCCCTATAGGCAGATTAGACAAAGACAGCGAAGGGCTTATTTTTTTAACCAGTGAAGGTGATATTGTAAACAAGATTCTGCGCTCGAAAAACAATCATGAGAAAGAATATATTGTCACAGTGGATCGACCGGTGAATGATGAATTTATCAAACTTATGGGTGCTGGGGTTCCGATATTGGACACGGTCACTGACCCATGTCAAGTAGAACGCATCAGCAAATTCAAATTTAGAATCATTTTAACTCAAGGTTTAAACCGACAAATTCGAAGGATGTGTGAATATTTTGGATTTAAAGTAGTGCAACTGAAACGCATCAGAATCATGAACGTTCACTTGGATATACCCGTAGGTAAGTGGCGTGATCTGACCGAGAAAGAATTGGCAGAAATCAACGAGATGATCGCTGACAGCTCTAAAACATTTGATTGATCGCATTTACAGCTATCCATGTTTGGTTCTTTATGAAGTCAGGCCGGGAGAAGTCAAAATCCTCTTTATAACTAAAAAAACAATGCTGTTTTTGAATTAACATCATTGCCTAAGTTACCTCAGATCATTTTTTTCTTTCTGATAAACCCTTACATAATCAACTACATATTTGCCTGGAAAAGTAGAAAGTGTCGGATCACCACCATTATTGCCTCCGATAGCGAGGTTCAATAGAATATAATGAGGCTGGTGAAAAGGGTTAAAACCATCGGGGTTGACGGTTCTTGCCAAGTCCACCTCATTCAGTAATTCATTATCCAAAAAGAGTTTTATAGAATTTTCAGTCCACTCCATTCTCCAGAGATGGAATTTACTTGGCCAATCTGGGTCTTTTTTAAGAAAATTGGTGAACGGAATTTTAGCATCATCCCATTTAGCATTGTACTGTCCTTCATCAGCCCAGGCTGCATTGGCTAAAATAGTAGCTTCACCATTCACCCTATAATATTCCATTAAGTCGATTTCGCCATTAGACGGCCAAGGCTTAGTGATCCCAAGCGTCCAAATTGCTGGCCACATGCCCAACGCGGTATCAATTTTTGCACGAACTTCCATTATGCCATATTGAAATTCATAGTTGCCGCGGGTATTAATACTGGCAGAGGTATATTCCGCAAACTCCCGATTTGTTCTCCAATCCTTACTAGAAACATCGAAATTGATGTTTTTGACCTGTTCCCTTTTTCCTGTAATTACAAGGTTTCCCTCTAGCACTACCGCATTTTGTTCCTGATACCATTGCAGTTCATTATTTCTTTTGAATCCCTCTTCAAAGGTCCAAAGATCAGAATTCACTTTTCCCTCCTGATCAAATTCCTCCTGCCACACTAATTTATAATCTGTACCTGTTGGATTAAATTGCGCATGAGCTCCATTGGCAATTACAAATGCGAACATTAGAAGGTATAAGCGTTGCTTTAGCATTTTGAGATAATTTGGGACAAAAATCAGTTCAAGATAAGTCCGAAATGTTTTTATCCAAACCTGGAAGCTCTCGAAGAAATATAGAAATCGCAAAAACCATTGCCTTTGGTTTGAAGTGAATATTTTTTGATGAGAGTACCAAGACCGCCTTTATTAAGTTTATCAGCACGCATTTTTGCAGAATCTGAATTGAAATCAAATATTTCATACGAATAGAATAAGGGCAGGAATTGTCAGAAATTTTAAGTTATGAGGTAAATTGAAAATCTAGCATCTATCAATCACTTCCAATGATGGGTGATTGGTTTTCACTCAGCATTTAATTTTAAAATCTATGCTTTTCTCTTCATCAACGCATCAGGAATCAAGTTCTAAAATCGTGTTTCAATCTCAATTAGAAACTTCGTACTTGTGGAGAACTTCATCAAGTGAGGAAAGAATAGACAGATTAGTAAAAATCAGGAACTGGATAAAAGAACATCAGCAAGACATCCGGCATGCCTTGAAATTAGATTTCGGGAAGCCTGAACCTGAAACTGACCTCAGTGAAATACTTCCCGTCACAGCAGAAATAAATCATTCCATCAAAAACTTGAAAAAATGGATGACTCCCAAATCGGTTCCCACACCTCTTCCAATGCTGGGAACTTCCGGAAAAATACATGTAGAACCGAAAGGAAGATCTCTCATAATTTCTCCTTGGAACTATCCTTTCAATCTTTCTATTGGCCCGCTAATTTCTGCGCTATCTGCTGGATGCACTGCTATCATCAAACCTTCCGAGATGACTCCGAACACCTCTGAATTGATCTCTAAAATGGTTTCAGAACTTTTTAGGACCAATGAAGTAGCAGTTATATTAGGGGAAGTAGAAACTTCTAAAGCATTACTTGAGCTGCCTTTTGATCATATTTTTTTTACTGGAAGTCCTGCCGTTGGGAAAATTGTGATGAAAGCAGCTTCAGAACACCTGACATCAGTGACCTTGGAATTAGGAGGAAAATCTCCTGCTGTAGTAAGTGAAGATGCAAATACAAAGGATGCAGCGGAAAAGCTGGTCTGGGGAAAATATGTCAACTGCGGACAAACCTGCATCGCACCCGATTATTTGCTGGTGCACGATTCTCAATCGGACAGTCTCCTTATGGAAATGAAAGTGGCAATTCAAAAGATGTATGATCCTGAATTCAAAGGAATTGAACAATCTCCTGACATGGCCCGAATTGTAAATGAGAGGCATTTCAATCGCTTAGTAAACTTAATCGAAGATGCGGTAAACAAAGGCGCTAAAATCAGTTTTGGGGGAAAATCAAATCCTCATACCCAGTTCATAGAACCGACGATTTTAACTCATGTGACTGAAGAAATGCTAGTGACGCAAGAGGAAATTTTTGGCCCTATATTTCCAATTTTCTCCTATGACAAACTGGAAAAAGCTATTGCTTACATCAACTCCAAACCAAAACCGTTGGCGCTTTACTACTTTGGGAAAAATGATGAACAATCGGAAGTGATTAAGCAAACCAGCTCTGGAAATGTAGTAATCAACGACTGTGTATTACATTACCTTCACACGGAACTACCTTTTGGTGGAGTAAATACCAGTGGAATAGGTAAAGCCCATGGTTACTTTGGCTTCTTGGAGTTCAGTAATCAAAGAGGTGTTCTTAAGCAGCGGGTAGGACTTAATAATGTAACCTTACTTCGACCTCCATATGGAATCAAGGCCAAACAAATCATCGCTTCGCTCATCAAATGGTTCTAATCATCAAAATAAAGTAGGCCTAAAAACTTACCATTTGAGGGGCAAAAAATAAAAAAACCCGGGCTAGCCGGGTTACCAATTTTTTCAGACTCTTTCAAGTCCCGTAGATTGTGCTCTAGACTTTATAGCCTGAACTACTTTTTCCGAAGGTTGGAGCTGGATCTGATCCATTTGCTCTATTGTGCTCAGCATCTCTACATATTCTTGCATCAGTGAATCATCACTATGCAAGGCTTGCACTAAGAGTTCTTGCTCTACCTCTTTCATTTCCTGATAAATATATCTTATCAGGTCATTTGGGGTAAATGGTTTTATCATATGCAAAATTTAGTTGTTTCATCTTCTTCCGCATGTGAATTAGCGCGTATCGCATTCTTCCCAAAGCGGTGTTAATACTTACACCTGTCTGATCTGCAATCTCCTGGAAACTCAAATCCAAGTAGTGACGCATGATCAATACTTCCTTCTGTGTGTCAGGAAGCTCATCTATCAGTCTCTTCACTAACTCAATATTCTCGTCCCGTACTTGTCTATCTTCCACATTCTCCTCCGCAAATCTCAACGAATTGAAAATATTTGAGCCGTCTTCCATCATTATAGTGGGATATCTCTTAGCTTTTCTGAAATAATCAATAGCCAGATTATGAGATATACGCATCACCCATGGCTGAAATTTCCCTTCTTCGTTGTACTTGTCTGAATTTAGAGTCTTTACGACTTTCACAAATACATCTTGAAGTAAGTCCTCAGCTACCTTCTGATCCTTCACGATCAGAAATATTGTGGTGTACATTTTACTTTGGTATCGATCTACCAATAGATCAAAGGCTGCATCACTACCATTTCGATACTGTGCAATCAACTCGCTGTCCTTAGGACCAATTCGTTTACTCATTTTAAGTTGGTTTATAATAAACGTAAAGGTCTAGGCCATAGTATTTGGTTAGGTGAAAGAAAAAGAATTGTGGTTAAAAATATGATTTCAATAACAACTCTGCAAAGAAAATTCGATGATTTTAACTTTCAATGGGTGCTAAAGAAGGAATCAGAACTATATTTTACAAATCTACTTTTGACAAAATTATATTTGAATCTTTTCTAATTCAGACTTCACTCGAACCAATGTTAATGCCAAAAAATGTTAAAATCACTATTCAAAACAAAGTAATTTACAATAATCAAAACAGAAGATTTCAACTGCATTATGTAACTTCGCCTAGATAGAAATCAAAAAATACGATAATGGAATTGAGTGGAAAAGTAATTCAAAAACTACCCGAAGTAGGTGGAAATTCAAAAAGTGGCAACGCCTGGAGAAAGCAGGAATTCATCTTGGAAACGGGTGGACAGTATCCGAAAAAAGTATGTGTAGCTCTATGGGGGGACAAAATCGATCAGTTTTCTATTAATACAGGTGAGAATGTAACTTTAAGCATAGACGTAGAAAGCCGTGAGTACAATGGACGATGGTACACTGAAGTGAAGGCTTTCAAAGTCGATAAAAACGGCGGGGGATCTGCTGCTCATTCGGCAATGCCTGAGGTAGATTCCTTCCATTCTGAGGGAGAAGAAGACAAATTACCATTCTAAGACTTCTGCCATGTGGGACGATGATGACGATGATGAGGCAGGCTGGGATGAGGATGATGAATTCGATGCGCGCAAGGAGCACGAAAAGGTGTATAAACATCCACTGATGAAAAAAGCCAAGGATATCTTTGCCCTTACGCGTGCTTTAGTGGGAAGTCTTGATGAAGCCCGGAAGGAATTATATGGTAACATCATGATGGAAGACGCTATGGTAATGAGCGCCAAGTTCGCTGGAGCCGAAAGTATTTCGGATTATGTGCTGAAAATGGAAAAAGCTGTAATTATGAAAGTCCATGCCAAAAGCCTCAATTCAATGACCTATCAACTAGCGATGGAAGAAACCCATGCTGAAGAGCACTTGGAACTGTTGAGGGAAGCTATCGAAGAATATCGAAATCTTTTTATTGAATGGGTTCAGGGTTTTGACGCAGGCGAAAAATTTGATGATGGCTGGGGAATCTTTACCGATTAACCACTTCCAAATTGGAAACCAAAGTAAGCACCTACTCCCATCAGCACCAATGCTATTCCTCCCATGAGCACAAGCACATCAAGAGGAACTTCCCAAGGGACATCCCCGATCTTAAATCGAACGATCTTTTTCCAATTCATGGCAACATGTTAAAAATGCGGCTTTTCAGCCGCATTTTTTATTTCTTAAGTATTTCCCTCCAGCCTTTTGCTTCTATCAAAGCGGCAGATTCCTCTACCTTTTCTTTAAGTGTCTTTTTGTAAGCATCTAAGCTTTCTCCTATAGTAGAATCAAAAGAACCTACAATCGATGCAGCCAAAATCCCAGCATTTTTACCACCGTTCAAGGCTACAGTTGCTACAGGGATA
>TARA_R110002012_G_scaffold7936_7_pt1 | contig 40345 bp, 36 predicted proteins | sample TARA_R110002012 | Tara Oceans TARA_R110002012 (sample SAMEA4396515) | marine metagenome | biome: Westerlies Biome; feature: [DCM] deep chlorophyll maximum layer (ENVO:01000326); material: water (ENVO:00002006), including particulate matter (ENVO:01000060) such as... | depth 40 m
ACAGCAGGGCGGCATCGACTACACAGCCACCGCATCGTTCGACCGCTCCGCTGCGGCCGACAACAGCGACAAGGGCTACACCGAACTGCAGTTCAACCGCTAATTCCAGGCTGGCAGGATGAAGCCGGGCACCTCCAGCCGGTTTCATCCTTCACCTGCCCTCACCCGACCGGGGTGAACAGTGCGGCACCGGAACCTATCAGATGCCCGCACGTTCAGCACCGGAACCAAAATTCAACAAGGATAAATACCATGAACAAGATCATCATCGCACTCGGCCTGACTTTCGCAGCCTCCACAGGCGCTTTCGCCCAGCCGGTCAACGACTATGTCGAACTCAACGCTCCGGTGCACGGCCCGGCCGCTGAAGAATATGCAGCCGAGCAGGGCGGCATCGACTACACCGCCATCGCTTCGTTCGACCGCTCCGCTGCCGCCGACAACGGCGACAAGGGTTACACCGAACTGCAGTTCAACCGCTAAGTTGAACACACAAGGATGAAGCCGGGTTCCTCCCCATCCTCCCATCCGGCTTCATCCTTACCAGACACCAAAAACCCAAGGGCCAACGGTCAGGTGATGGAACTCCATTGAACCTCCCGCGTTGGGCCCGCACTCAGAAAAGGAAAACACCATGAACAAGATCATCATCGCACTCGGCCTCACTTTCGCAGCAGCCACCGGCGCTTTCGCCGCTTCGCCCAACGACTATGTCGAACTGAACGCGCCGGTCCACGGACCTGCCGCTGAAGAGCATGCTGCACAGTCCGGCCAGGCCGGTGTCGACTACACCGCAACGGCTTCCACCGTTCGCACCCCGTCGACCGACAGTGAAGAAAACGGTTACACCGCACTGCAGTTCAACCGCTAAGCTCAAGTCACAAGGATGAAGCCGGGTTCCTCCCATCCTCCCCCTCCTCCCAACCGGCTTCATCCTCTCCAGACTAAAATCCACGGGCAGACGAAAACGCTGTGAAACTTTTTCTCACGCCCCTCCGTACTTCCCATATGACCTTCGAATAACGGGTCATGAATTTCGGTGCACCTCCGGCGACGGATTGCACGCTTCAGACCAAAACAGACAAAGGAACACCATCATGAACAAGATCATTATCGCACTCGGCCTGACCTTCGCAGCCTCCACCGGCGCCTTCGCCGCTTCGCCCAACGACTATGTCGAGCTGAACGCTCCGGTTCACGGCCCTGCCGCTGAAGAGCACGCTGCAGAGACCGGCCAGGCCGGCGTTGACTATACCGCAACGGCCTCCACCGTCCGCACCCCGTCAACCGACAATGAAGCAAACGGTTACACTGCCTTGCAGTTCAACCGCTAAGAGCGGCATCTGGCGGGTGAAACCGGGCTCCTCCCTACCGGTTTAACGCGCCTCCGAAGCGCCTTTGCTGGCGCTCTGCCAAAACCCCGACCGTGAGGTCGGGGTTTTTTGCGTTCAGGCGGCCGGATGGGTGAAGCGGTAGCTGTTGCCCTCGGCATCAAACAGATGCAGCTTGGCCCTGTCTGCGGTGAAACGCAGCTTGTCGCCGCGGCTGACCTTTTGGTGGCCGGCCATCTTGGCGATGATCGGCTCACCCTCGGTCAGATCATCAACATAGATCAGCGTCACTTCGCCCAGCGCCTCGACGATCGACACGGTGCCCTCAAACAGGAAGTCGTCGCTTGAGGTGGCAACCAGATCCTCCGGCCGGACACCGAAGGAGGCCGGCTTGCCCTGGTCACTGTCAGGAACGGCAATGCCGGTGTCGACCGACTTGCCATTGGCGAACCCTAGTGTGGCGCTGGCGCCGGTCCTTTCGAGCGTGCCGGGGATGATATTCATCGCCGGAGAGCCGATGAACTGGGCGACGAAGAGGTTTTTCGGCCGGTCATAGAGTTCCATCGGCGGGCCGACCTGCTCGATATAGCCCGCGGAAAGCACGACAATCCGGTCTGCAAGGGTCATTGCCTCGACCTGGTCGTGGGTGACGTAGATCATGGTGGTTTCGGGCATCGATTCATTGAGCTTGGCGATCTCGATGCGGGTGGCGACGCGCAGGGCGGCATCGAGGTTGGACAGCGGCTCGTCGAACAGGAAGACTTTCGGATCGCGGCAGATGGCACGGCCGATGGCGACGCGCTGGCGCTGACCGCCGGACAGCGCCTTGGGCAAACGGTCGAGATACGGGCCGAGCTGCAGGATTTCGGCGGCGGATTGCACCCGGCGGTCGATTTCCTCGTTGCTCTGCCCGGCGATGCGCAGGCCGAAGGCCATGTTGTCGTAGACGGTCATGTGCGGATAGAGCGCATAGGACTGGAACACCATGGCGATGCCGCGCTTGGAGGGCGGCACGTCATTGACCACCATGCCGTCGATCTCCAAGGTGCCGCCGCTGATCTCCTCGAGGCCTGCGATCATGCGCAGCAAGGTGGACTTGCCGCAGCCCGACGGGCCGACGAACACGATGAACTCGCCCTGGGCGATTTCGAGATCGACGCCGTGGATCACCTCGACAGCGCCGTAGGACTTTTTCAGGCCCTCAAGTTTCAAACCGGCCATGTTCTCTCCTCCCTCAACGCCTGAATTGGCCTCACCCCAGCCTGGCGAAAAAAGCATCATACGGTGATATTTCGATGGTGTCTGGACGCAGGAAACCGGAGTATCCGTGCCCCTCAAGCAGGTCGAGTTCGCCCTCGGGGCGCTCGATGACCTGGATTTCCTCACTCAGATTGAAGGCACAGAAGATGGCCTCGTCGCCAAACCGGCGGATCATCGAAAGCACCGCATCGCCGGTCTCGACGAACTCGAGAGTGCCCTTGACCAGCGCCGGGTGCGCGTGACGGAAGGCCAGCAGACGGCGGTAATGGTTGAGCATCGAGGCCTGAACATGATCCTGGGTCTCGACGGCGAGATGGCGGTGTTCGGGCGGGATCGGAAGCCAGGGCTGGCCGTTGGTGAAACCGGCACTTTGCTCGTGTTCGGACCAGACCATCGGCGTGCGGCAGCCGTCGCGGCCCTTGAAGTCGGGCCAGAACTGGATGCCGTAGGGATCCTGCAGGTCCTCAAACGCAAGGTCGGCTTCGGTCAGGCCAAGCTCCTCGCCCTGATAGAGGCAGATCGAGCCGCGCAGCGAGATGATCAGGCCTGCGAGCAGCCGCAGATAGCGTTCCCGGTCATTGACATTGTCGCCCCAGCGCGTGGCATGACGCACGACATCATGGTTGGAAAAGGCCCAGCAGGCCCAGCCTTCAGGCGCCGCGGTCATGAAATCGGTCATCACGGTGCGGACGCGGTCAACCGTGATCGGCACGCCGGAGAGGAACTCGAAGGCATAGCACATGTGCATCTTGTCATGGCCGGAGGTGTAATCGGCGACGATCTGCAGTCCGATCTGGGCATCGCCCACCTCGCCCACGGCCGTGGTGCCGGGATACTCGTCGAGCAGCGCGCGGAACCGCTTGAGGAAGTCGATGTTTTCCGGCCGGTTCTTGTCGTAGACGTGGAGCTGGTGATTGTAGGGGTTGATCGCGGGCGCGATGGAATCGTTGCGCAGCTCCCTAGCCAGCGGCGGGTTGTCGCGTAGCTCCTGGTCATGAAAATAGAAATTGATGGTGTCGAGGCGGAAGCCGTCGACGCCGCGGTCAAGCCAGAACCGCACCACGTCGAGCAGGGCTTCCTGAACCTCCGGGTTGTGGAAGTTGAGATCGGGCTGCGAGGTGAGAAAATTGTGCAGGTAATACTGCTCGCGCTTGCCGTCCCACTCCCAGGCCGAGCCACCGAAAATCGACAGCCAGTTGGTGGGCGGCGTGCCGTCGGGCTTGGGTTCGGCCCAGACATACCAGTCGGCCTTCGGGTTTTCCCGGTCCATCCGGCTTTCGACAAACCAGGGATGCAGATCGGAAGAGTGCGACAACACCAGATCGATGATGATGCGGATGCCGTGATCATGGGCGACCCGGACCAGGTGATCGAAATCACCCAGGGTGCCGAACATCGGATCGACATTGGTGTAGTCGGAGACGTCGTAGCCGAAATCCTTCATCGGCGAGGTGAAGAACGGCGAGATCCATATCGCGTCGACGCCGAGCGAGGCGATGTAGCCGATCCGCTCGGCAATGCCGATCAGGTCGCCGATGCCGTCACCCGAGGTGTCCTGGTAGGAGCGCGGATAGACCTGATAGATGACGCCACCGCGCCACCAGTCGGCATCAGGGACCATCTCGGTGCCGGTTTGCAGCCGCTTGCCGGCAAGAGTCATGGTTTTCATAAAGGCCTCGTTATTTGACTGAGCCGGCCAAGAGGCCGCGCACGAGATATTTCTGCATGGCAAAAAAGACCACCAGCGGCACGGCGATCGACACGAAGGCCGACGTCGCGAGAATTTCCCAGTTGCCGCCACGTGTGCCCAGCAGCTCGACGATCTGCTTGGTCATCACCGTGGTTTCACCCGTCGAATCAATCAGGAAGACTAGTGCGACAAGGAGATCATTCCAGGTCCAGAGAAACTGAAAAATGGCAAAAGATGCCAATGCCGGAAACGACAATGGCAGGATGATCTTGACGAAGATCTGGAAATCGGTGGCGCCGTCGACGCGGGCGTTCTCGATGATGTCGCGCGGCAGGCCGACCATGTAGTTGCGCAGCAGGTAGATCGCCAGCGGCAGGCCGAAGCCGGTATGGGCCAGCCAGACGCCCAGATAACCCTTGCCGATGCCGATCTCGTTGTGCAGCCTGAGAAGCGGGATCAGCGCCAGCTGCAACGGTACGACGAGAAGACCAACGACGGCGGCAATGAGCAGCGAGCGACCGGGAAACCGCATCCAGGCCAGCGCGTAGGCGGCGAAGGCGGCGATGACGATCGGGATGATGGTGGCGGGAATGGTCACCGTCAGCGTGTTGAAGAAGGCCCTGGCCATGCCTTCGCGGTTGCCCGGATCAAACAGCACGAAACGGTAGTTTTCCAGCGTGAATTCCGGCGGGCGCGTGGCGGTGGTGAAGACCCTCGGCAGCCGACTGTCGCCAAAGCTCTGAGGTGCGGACAGGCGGAAGGCGCCATCGGCTGCAACCGTCAGGCTGGCGCCGTCGCCGACATCGACGCTGTCGCCGGGCACATAGGCCTCGGGCGCGCGCGAGCTGGTGCCCCATTTGCTGATCTCGACCTCGTCGCTTTCGAATAAATTGCCGGCGATGACGAACTGGCCGTCGATCTCTTCCTCGGTGCCGGCGATGCGGATGGCCGGCGCCTGGCGTTCCTGGGTGAACAGCGCCTTCCACCAGCCGGTGTTGGCGATCTGGTCGGCGGTGCGGAACGACGAGACGAAGAGGCCGACGGTCGGGAACAGCCAGAGCGCGACCAGCGCCACGACCGAGATGTGGACGGCCCAGGTGAGAGGCGATTTTTTCGAGGATACGTGCATCTGTCGCCTCCCTCAGCGCGTTTCTTTGCGGGCGTTGTAGACGTTCCAGGCGAGGATCGGCGTCACCAGCAACATGATGATCATGGCGCTTGCGGAACCGACGCCCCAGTCATTGGCGCGGAACAGCTTGTCATACATGTAGTTGGCCAGAACCTGGGTCTCCCATTGCCCGTTGGTCATGGCAAAGACGATGTCGAAAACCTTGAGCACGACGATGGTGATGGTGGTCCAGACCACGACGATGGTGCTCATGATCTGCGGCACCTTGATCTTGAAGAAGATCTGGAACGGGTTTGCGCCGTCAATGACCGCCGCCTCGATGGTTTCCTCGGGAATGCCGCGCAGCGCCGCCGACAGGATGACCATGGCAAAACCGGTCTGGATCCAGACCAGCACCACCATGAGGAAGATCGAGTTCCAGAACGGGATCGTCAGCCATGTCTGCGGCTCGCCATAGGGCAGCGAGGCCGAAAACAGCGACAGGATCGACCCCAGCGACAACCACAGCATCCAGGCCGCGGCGAGGCTCAGAAGACCGCGCAGGACATAGCCCCACCAGTGCGTCTCGCCATGGCCCTTTTCACGGCCGATTACCGGGCGCAATGTCTGGTAGATGACGAATCCCATGAAGGCGGCGAAGATGGCGACCAGCGCGATGGGCACAAGCTTGAGCACGAGCACCGACCAGACGCCGCCATCGAAGCTCAGCCAGACGGCATTGAGCACGCCGATCTGGTCCTGGCCGACCGGCCGGGTGTCATAGACCAGCTTCCAGATCACCGCGGCGCCGACAAAGGAGATCGCCATCGGCATGAAGATCAGCGACTTGGCGATGCCGCCCCAGGAAATGCGGTCGGTGAGCTGGGCGGCGAGCAGGCCGAAGCCGGTGGAGAAGGCGGGCACAATGATCAGCCACAGCATGTTGTTGGTCATGGCTTCCCAGAACTTGGGTTCGCCGAACATCTGGCTGTAATTGGCAAGACCGACAAAGGCACCGCCGGCATCGCGGTCGGTGACCGAGAGCCAGAGCGTGGCAAAGACCGGATAGGCGAGATAGAGGCCGAGCGCGAAAAGCGCGGGGAACAGGAACAGCCAGGGCCGGATCTGGTTGGCCCGGTTGATGTTGCGTCCGGCATGCTTGCCGGTGGCGGGAAACAGCACCCTGTCGAGGAACTGATTGGAGAAATAGAAATAGCCAACGCATCCGCCGACGCCGACGATGATGGTGATCAAGCCCTGAAGTGCCGGATGCATGGTGGTCCCCCCAAAGACAATTCAAAGTGGGAGACCCCGGCAGAAGCCGGGATCTCCAGTTCCCTGCGGGTGGTTACTTCAGCGAGTCCCAGGACTTCTGGATCGCGTCGGCCACCTCTTCGGCGGATTTGCCGCCGGTGTAATCGACCATGCCTGTCCAGAACGACCCTGCGCCGACACCGCCGGGCATCAGGTCGGATGCGTCGAAGCGGAAGGTGGTGGCGCCGAGCAGAACGTCGTTCATCTTCTTGAGCGTAGGGTCGGAGAACACGTCGGTGTTGACCGCCTTGTAAGGGGTGAGGAAGCCCTTCTGCGCCATCCAGATCTCATGCGCGATCGGCGACTGCAGGAACTTGATCAGCGCCTGGGCGCCAGGGCTGTCCTTGGTGATGGCCCAGAGTGTGCCGGCGCCAAGAACCGGCTTGCCGAGATCCTTGCCTTCATAGGCGGGCATGTAGAAGAAATCCGCATCCGTGCCGACCTGGGTCCCTTCGGGGAAGAAGGCCGGGATGAAGGAGGCCTGATGGTGCATGTAGCACTGCGGCGGCGAAGAGAAGAGACCCTTCGGGCTGTCGCGGAAATCGGTTGTGGCAACCGCGCCCGCACCACCGGCGACATGCGCATCGTTACGGGCGAACCAGCCGAATTCCTCGATCGCTTCGATGACGGCGGGATCGGTGAACTTGATTTCGTTGGAAACCCACTTGTCATAGACGTCTGGCGACTGGGTGCGCAGCATCATGTCCTCGACCCAGTCGGTCGCAGGCCAGCCGGTGGCGCCGCCCGAGCCCAGACCGATGCACCAGGGCGTTTCCCCATCGGCTGCGATCTGTTCGGTCAGCGCCTTGAGGTCTTCCATGGTCTCGGGGATCTCGTAGCCGGCATCTTCAAAATTTTCCGGGATGTACCAGACCAGCGACTTCACATCGACCTTGTAGAAGAAGCCGTAGAGATTTTCGCTGCCGTCCTGGCCGGCATAGGTGCCTAGATCCACCCAGGACTGGCCGGCGGCGTAGTTTTCCTTGACCCAGTCGCCGGTGCCTTCAGGCAGCGGCGAGAGAAAGCCGCGCTTGGCCATGTCGGCGGCAAGGCCGGGCTGCGGGAACACCGCGATGTTGGGAGCGGAACCGGCCTCGGCGTCGATCATGATCTGCTGCTCGAAGCTGTCGGAGCCGACATATTTGACATCGGCGCCGGTGGCTTCAGCGAAATAGGCGAGCACGGATTCGGCGAATTCCTGGTCGGGCCCGAGCCATGGACCGAAGACGGTGACTTCCTCGCCATCCAGCTGGGTGGATTTCAGAGCCTCATAGCTCTCCCAGTTGAAATCGCCCTCGCCGGGGGTGAACTTGAGATCGGCGGCATGGGCCGAGCCCAACGTCAGCGCAGCGGTGGCCGCACTCATCAAAAACAGTTTTCTCATCAATTTTCCTCCGGGCCAGCAAGTGGCCTCTCCATCAAACGAAACGGATTCTCCCAGCCAAGGCCATGTGATCTTCAAAGCGCTTTGGCTTGTCTTCAGAGGATTACGAGGGCTGGCTTGAGTCAAGGCCAAAGTTCAGGACTTGCTCTCGTTTCCCGCATAGCGCGACGATGTTGCGCAACAGAGCTGCAGTGCAGCACCATTTCGCGGTGCACACGCATTGTTTTCGCTTTTGCCCGACGCAAAGCTGGGATTAGATGCACAATCCGGGTGGGATGGCGTTTGACGCTTGCAGGCCCCTTCCCCAAAGCGCTTTGAAGGAAACGGATCATCTTGTCGTGAATCTGAAACAGCTGTCAGCGTTGCTTGACCTTTCGCAGACCACCGTTTCGCGCGCGCTCAACGGCTATCCCGAAGTCAGCGAAGCCACCCGCAGACGGGTGCTGGAAGCCGCACATCGGCATGGCTACAAGCCCAACTCGAACGCCCGCAAGCTGGCAACAGGCCGGGCGGGCTCGATCGGATACGTGCTGCCGGTCGGACGCAATATCGATCTCGATCCGCATTTCGTCGAATTCCTGTCCGGCCTGGGCGAACATGCGCTCAGCCGCGAGATTGACCTGTCGCTGACGCCGGCACCCTATGAGCGGGAGAGCGAAGCCTATCACCGCATTGCCGCCAGCCGCTCGGTCGATGGGGTCTACCTGTCCTCGATGCGCAATGACGAACAACGCATCGCGCTGGTACGGGAGCTCGGGATCCCGTTTCTGGCGCATGGACGGGCGTTGAAGCCTGAGAACGGCTATGCCTTTGTCGACATCGACAATGAGGGCGCGTTTCACGATGCGACGCGGCTGCTGTTGCAACTGGGGCACCAGCGTCTGGCCTTCATCAATGGCGACACCGACTTCTCCTTTGCCATGCACCGGCTGGACGGGGTCAGGCGGGCAATGGCGGACCGCGGATTGCCGGTGGCAAAGCTGCAGCACCATTCGGCGGCGATGAACGAGGAAAACGGCTACCGAATCGCCAATATGCTGTTCCGTGACGCCGATCCCGCGATACGGCCGACCGCGGTTCTCAGCGCCTCGATGTTCACCACGCTGGGCATCGTGCGGGCGCTCAACCAGCTGGGGCTGAAGATGCCCGACGATGTGTCGGTGATCACCCATGACGACGTGTTTCCGTTCCTCAAGCCCGAGAGCTTTTCGGTGCCGCTCAGCACCACACGTTCGTCGATTCGGGCCGCAGGCGCGCGCATCTGCGAGCGGCTGGTCGACATCATCTCGGGCGCCGAGAGCGAGCCGGTGCAGGAGATCTGGCCGGTGGAGCTGATCGTGCGGGCATCCACCGGCCCTGCCCCGGCCGAGCACAGGATGGTGCGCAGGCGGACGGCCGAAACTGCAGAGTAAGAGCGATGGCAGCCTCGGCCGACATGGCAGGGAGCGGACCTTCCGCCGGCAACCACTTTGCGTCGTCGGCCACTGGCTGAAACAGGCCATGAACCATCGGGCCACGAGCGGGCTCCGATCCGGGGTTAATATCCAAAGCGACAACTGACGCCCAAAAATCCTTTTTAATTTCAATATCTTATACGAAAGCTTAAGAAATCGAAGATCGCAGTTATCCCTTCATTAACCATAATTTACGAATTTCGGCGCAACAAATGATGGGTCGCTGATCAAGGAAAAACGGCAGCGATGGCATGAAGTCAAACCACCATTGCCGGTAATCCGAGTCCGGTATGTCCCGCGTAAATTGTCAAACAGGGACAAGTCCATGACAAGCATCATGACCAACTCCGCAGCAATGTCTGCACTCGCCACGCTCCGTTCGATCAACTCCGATATGGAGACGACGCAGAACCGCGTTTCCTCCGGCTATCGCGTCGAAACTGCAGCGGACAATTCGGCCTACTGGTCGATCGCAACCACCATGCGGTCGGACAACAAGGCGCTCTCCACGGTGAAGGACGCCCTCGGCCTCGGCGCCGCAAAGGTTGACGTCGCCTATACCGGCATGAACTCCGCCATCGACGTGGTCTCGGAAATCAAGGCCAAGCTGGTTGCCGCCCGTGAGCCTGGTGTCGACAAGACCAAGATCGACAAGGAACTGACCGAGCTGAAGAACCAGCTGGTCTCGATCTCGGAATCGGCCTCGTTCTCCGGTGAAAACTGGCTCAACCACGACGGTGCAGCCGCATCCGGCACCAAGACAATCGTCGGTGGTTTCAACCGCGATGCCGCCGGCCTCGTCTCGATCACCACACTGGCGGTCAACACCACGTCGACCACGCTGATCGGGTCGACCAACGAAAGCCTCGGCATCCTGACCAAGGATATCGACGCTGACGCGCTCAACCCGGATGGCACCGGTACGGTTGCCAACTACTACCTGATCGATGCCGACGGCACCGCCACCACCGCTGGCTCCGCGACTGCGATCGCTCTGACCACCGGTACCACCGACCAGCAGGTTGACGACATGATCCGCGTCGTCGACTCGATGCTGACCGAGATGACAGATGCAGCTTCGAACCTTGGTGCAGTCAATTCACGCATCAAAATGCAGGAAGACTTCGTTGCCAGCCTGATGGACTCGATCGACTCCGGTATCGGCCGTCTGGTCGATGCAGACATGAACGAGGAATCGACCCGCCTGAAGGCCCTGCAGACACAGCAGCAGCTCGGCATCCAGGCCCTGACGATCGCCAACTCCAACTCGGAAAACATCCTGTCGCTGTTCCGATAGGAAGCCTGATACCCGGTGGCACTGTCAAAGTGTCACCGGACATGTGAAGCAAAAAGCCGCATCGTATGAGATGCGGCTTTTTTCATTTCAGAACCCTAAATTTTCAGCGAGCGCTCAGAACGACGGCGGCTTCAGCCCGTGGGCGCGCATGGCGGCGGTGACCGTGTTGGCCATCAGCATGGCGATGGTCATCGGGCCGACACCGCCGGGGACCGGGGTGATGGTGGATGCCACTTCGGCGCATTCGTCAAAGGCGACATCGCCGACCAGCCGGGTCTTGCCTGGCCCACGCTCGGGCGCATCGATGCGGTTGATGCCGACATCGATCACGGTGGCGCCGGGCTTGACCCAATCGGCCTTGACCATCTGCGGACGACCGACGGCGGCAACCAGAATGTCGGCATTGCGACAGACGCCGGCGAGATCCCTGGTGCGCGAGTGTGCGGTGGTGACGGTGGCATTGGCCGCCAGCAGCAGCGCCGACATCGGCTTGCCGAACAGGTTGGAGCGGCCGATGACCACGGCGTTGAGGCCGGAGAGATCGGGGCCGTGGGTCTGGCGCACGAACAGCATGGCACCCGCAGGTGTGCAGGAAATCAGCCCGCCCTCGAGATCGCCTGTCATCAGCTTGCCGGCATTGACGACATGCAGGCCATCGACGTCCTTTTCCGGCCGGATCGACTGGATCACCGGGTCGGAATCGAGATTGTCCGGCAGCGGCAGCTGGATCAGGATGCCGTGAATTTCGGGATCATCGTTTAGTTTGGCGACCAGTGCCTCTAGCTCGGCTTGCGTGGTTTCGGCCGGCAAGGTGTGCTGTACCGACTTGAAACCGCACTGCTTGGCCATGCGGCTTTTCGACGAAACATAGACATGAGAGGCGGGATCATCGCCGACGATGACCACGGCCAGGCCCGGACGGGCACCGGTCTGGGCCTCCAGCGCATTGCTGGCCGCAGTCACCTGCTCGATCACGCCTGCCGCAACAGCCTTGCCGTCAATCACCTTCGCCATACCCAGTCCTTCTCGATCTGTTGCCTGCCCCGGAAATGACCATCGAGGCGGTCAGCCTGCGCCGACCCTACGAGACCGGACGCAATCGCCGATAGCTTCTTTGCGTCCTCTGATGTCAAAATTCAAGCTTGGAAGGTGTCAGGCGCTGCGGCGCTGCGTGCCGTAGCCGTCGATGCGCGTGCGGAGCTCGTCCATTTCGCGGCGGATCCTGTCGACCTGCTCATTGCTAACAGGTTGCTCCTGTTGAGCCGATTTTGCGGGTTCGACAGCGGGCACGACTTCCGCCACCGGTGCGGGAGTTGCAGCTGGTTGCGCAGGCTGTTGACCGACCGCGGAATGCGGCTGCGCCGGATAGGGCTGCGCCTGCGGCGGCATTGCTGCTTGCTGTGGAGAATAGGCCGGATGGAGCGGAGGCGCAGCCGGATACGGCTGTGCCGGGATCACCATCGGCTGAGCCGCCGGGTAAACCGGGGCAGCCGCATAGTGCCCCGCGGCCGCGGGATAGCCTGGATGGGCCAGCGCGTAGGGATCGACCATAGGCCGGGGATGGGAGACGTAATGCTGCGATGCCTGCAGCTGCGGCTGAAACGGGGGCTGATATTGAGGCTGATACTGGGGCTGATACTGGGCCTGATGCTGGGGCTGGGGCGCCGGGTAATAGGCGGCAGGGTTCGGGTAGACCGGCTGCATGGGAGCCTGAACCAGGACATGGGCCGGGGCCAGCGCCGGAGCCTTCAGGGCTGGCTGGAGCTGTGGGCTGAAATGCGGCTGATACGGCATCCCGGCTTGGGCTGCGGGGTGCGCAGGATGGGACTGCCAGACCGGCTGAGCCGGCTGCTGCTCCGGCGCGGGTGCGGCAGCCGGAGAATGAAAGGCAGCCGGTTCTGCAACCGGTGCTGTTTGCAGGCGTGACGGCGAGCTTGGCTGTTGCACGCTGTTTTGCGGCAGATCAACTTCTGCAGTGCGGCTTGTGACGGTGTCGGAAGCCGGGACCAAATCCAGCGGCGCTTGCGCAGGCTCCTGTGGCTGCTGTTCACGGCTTTGATCCCGGGCGGTCTGCCCGTCGGGCTCCGCCAGAATTTCTGCTGCCGCCTGCAGCCATGCTGGTTTTGGTTCCTGCCGGGCTGTGGGCGTCTTCGTCTTCACGCGTGGTGCAGGCCTGGCAGGCTGGCTGGAAGAGGCCGGGCTGCGGTTTTCACCAGACGGTTCGGCTTTGAGTTTTCGGGAACGCAAGAAGCCGGTGCGCACGGGCTCGGAAGGCGCAGGCCTTGCAACCGTTGGCTCAACGCTGATCGGTTCGGGTTTGGTAGCGCTGAGATCGCCAGGCTCTGATTTTAACTGGGCGCGGGCACCCGAATACGGCCCTGACGCCGGCGTTTCGGCCGCGCTGTCGCGCCCCCCGAACATGTCTTCGTTGAAACGAGGCTGAACATTCCGGCGGGGGCCGCTTGGCGGCGTGCGCGGGCCGGGCGCCGGTGGCTCGGGATGTCCACCAAAAGGGGATCCGGGATAGCGGTTTTGCGATTGTCCGCCATTGTAGGCACGGATGCTTTCGACTGCGCCGACCAGCAAGGCCACACCGAGCCCGACGAAGAAGCCCGCCACCATTCCGCCAATGGCGATGATCTTGCGCGATGGCCCCATCGGCTGGATCGGCGCTTCCGCCGGGGAGATCACGCGGACATTGCGCGTCGACAGGTTGGAGCGCTCGCTGGTTTCCCGCGAGCGGGTGAGAAAGGCCTCGTAAATGCCGCGGGTGGCATTGGCCTTGCGCTCGAGCTCGCGCAGAGTGACCAGTTCCACCGACTGATCCATGGCGCGGCTCTTGGCAATGGCCATCTGGCTGGCCAGCTCCTGCTCGGTCTCGACAGCGCGTTGCAGCTCGGTCTGCGAGCTGGCGACAATGCGGCGCAGCTCGGCGCTGATTTCATTGGTGATCGTCTCGAGCGACTGCATCGCGGCGATGTATTGCGGGTGCCGCGGACCGAGCCGGGTGGCCAGCGATTCGGCGTTGGACTTGGTCTGGGTGTACTGCTTGCGCAGCTCGCTGAGATTGGACGACAGCAGCTCTTCGGGAAAGGCGCCAGAGAGGACATCGTCGATCTTGACCCTGGCCAGGTTGTCGGCCTTGACCCTTATGCCGACCTTCATGGCGCGGGCGTTGGCCAGCTGATCGCTCAGCGCCAGGATTTCCTTGTCATCGATATATTGGCCGCCAACGCCGACAAGGCCGTTTTCAGCCTTGAAACGTTCGACTTCGCGCTCGGCGGCATCGAGGTCGGAGCGCAGGGAGTTGAGCCGGGTGTCGATGGATTCCGATGTCCGTTCCAGCAGGCTGGACTGCGCCTGCCCTTCGGAATCGAGATAGGTCTCGACGATCTGGTTGGCGATCAGCGCGGATTTTTCCGCGTCGCGGGTGTCGACGCCGACAATGATCACGAAGGTCTTGGCGTCACGGAAGACCGACAAGGCCTCCCTGAGATTGTTGAGCGCCTTCTGCTCGCCTTCTTCGGCAGCCGACTTGCCGGTGAAAAGCTGCCGGATCAACGACACGCCGCCGGCGATGCCGCCCGAGGACAGGGAGCCGTTGAACTCCGGATCGCGGTCAAGCCCGAGATCGAGGATGACCTTTTCGAGCACGCTGGTGGAGGACAGGATCTGCAACTGGCTGTCGGTGATTGCCAGCATGGCTTCTGTTGAAAGCTGCTGGTTGCGAATGTCATCCTCGGTGACGCGGATTTCACGAGGGTCAACGAACAGCCGGCTTTCGGCATAATATTTGTGCGGCGTCGACAGGGCCATGAGCACACCGATCACCGCTCCGGCCACCGTGGCCGCACCGATCAGCCGGCGGAAGCGCCAAACCGCGGATATCAGGATCGAGGCATCAAGCAATGGACGCGTGTCATCGCCAAACTGGCCACCGCTGGACGCCGCATGCCAATGGTAATGATCGTCACGGGCCGTGTTGTCGTCGCGAGCGTTGCGATCAGCGCGCGGATAGGGGAACTGTGGCTGGTCCGGCCCAGCGGTCTGTTGCTCCGGAGAGTTCGGACGCGGATCGGCCTGAGCCTTTGTGTCCGGCGCGGTCGCATGCTGCTCTGGGGCTTCGGGATACGACGGCGCAGGCTTGTCGTCCGGCGTGATGGTGCCGATGAGACGCGCGATCCTGTCTCCGAATTTCTCTCTCGAGCCAGCACCTGCATCCGCCATCTCCCCTGACGGGCGCGACATGGCGGCAGGTGCGGTATCACCACCCGCTGGCGCAGACCCGGGAAGGGTGGCGCCGGCCGGCTCTGAGGAGGCCTGCGGCGTGTGGGCAAATCGGGAGGTTGACACTCGAACCGAGCGTTTCGGCGCCGACAGCATGGACGGGGTCGCTCCGGCAGAGGGATGGCCCGCGCGCCGGGTTTCGGTCGCGGCCTCACCCTTGCCAGTCACCCGACCGGCATCACGGGCGTGATCAAGCAGTGATCCGCGGCCGCTGCGGGGCCTCCTGTCATCAGTTGAATCGCTCATATCCGGCTTTGGCCGCCCCATCTGGCAAAAATGTCGACTTCGTTAAGACAAGCTATAAATTCATGGGTAACAAAAGGTTAATTTCGAGCGATGCGAGCGTAATATCTTCACTTTCGCGGCAAATCAGCGAGTTCTTGCAAAGATCCCGTGAGACTTGCACTCGATTAATCGCAGTCGCTTCATACGTCGAATTAACATTATTGCCCTATCATTGGCGGACGAAACGACGGGGCTGCCGCTGCCATCGTCTTTCCTGAATGGTAGCCGATGATTGTTCGCCTGAAAAACCTAGCCAGCGCCAACAGCGCCCTCATCCGTGGTTATCTGTCCATGGTGGGCGGATCAGCCGGGCGGCTGGTGATATCGCTTGTCTATTTCATTGCGATTGCCAACACCTTGTCGATCGCCGAGTTCGGGCTTTTCGCCACCGCCTCGGCCTGCGGCATCATGCTGTCGCGGCTGCTGGCCTTTGGTTTCGTATCGCCGCTTTACCGGATTGCCACCGTCAAGACCCGGTTGCTGGGGGCCTATACCGCAGGCTTTTTGGCTGGAATGGTGCTGTCCGCGCCAGTGATCGCACTGGCCGCCTGGCTGACCCACATGCTTGTCTTCTCCGACCAGATGGCGCTCGCAACCTTTGCCAAGATCATCGTCGCCGAAGTCCTGTGCTGGCGGATCATGGAAATCGCGGTGATCGTCAGCTATGGCACCAACCGCTTCGGCTCGGGCTCGGTGCTGGTGGTCGTGGCAACCTTGCTGAAGACCATCGCCGCGGTGCTGTTTGCCTGGCTGGCGGATGCTTCGCTGGAAAGCTGGGGCTGGTACTATCTCGCGGCCAACGGCTTGTCTGCCATTGTCGCGGTGGTGTTTTTCTATCCCCGGGTCCGGCTGCGCTGGAAGCTTGAACTCTACACGCGGCGATGGGTCGATGCCGTCTCGGTGGCCGGCGCCGAGATGCTGTTTTACATCCAGTCGGAACTCGACAAGGTACTGGTGCTGTCGCTGGGCGGCCCCGAGACGGCCGGCATCTACGCCATCATCATGCGGCTGGTCGACCTGACGGCCCTGCCCGTGCGCGCCTTCCTGACGGTCCTGACCCAGAGACTGATGCGCACATCGGCAATGCTCAATGATCTGAAGAACCGAATTCTGCTGGAAGGCGCGGTGGCAACAGTCTCGACGGCGGGGCTGCTCGGCATGGCCGGCTTCCTGTGGCTGTTTCCCAATGCCCTGGGCAGGAATGTATCGGTGGCCGCACCGTTGCTGATCTTCGTGGTGCTGGTTCCGGCATTCCGAAACCTGATCGAGTACCATTCGGAGCTGCTCTATGCGACCGGCAGGACGGTGGTGCGGATGCTGATCCTGGCGTCACTTGGAATCATGAAGGCGCTGTTGCTCGCCTATGTGCTGGGTTTACATCTCGACGTTGTGATCTGGGTCGAATTGTTGAACGCCGCGTTTCTCGTGCTGTATCTGCAATCGGCGCTGATGACCTACCGCGCGCTCCGCAGCGTCAAGAAGCGGCCGATCTAGGGGCGTTTGCCGGGGGGCAGCTATCCCTGACAGCGCGCGGGCCTGATCAGGTCGTAACCGAGAAAGCCAGACGGCGGATATCGGAGATCGAGTGATTGACGAAGGACTGGATGCCGACGGCAACCTGGCCGGGCTTGAGATCCTGCATGAAGGCCTCGAGACCTTCCAGCGTTTCGGGATGGGCCTCTCGGTCCCAGAGCACGTGGCACAGCGCCTGGTCGGAATGGGTATGCCCCTCGCCAACAAGCACCTCATCAACAAACCGGCCGTAGATCGTGCATTCGGAAATGGCGCGTGAGGCGATCAGCGCACGGATCCAGTTGCGGCCCGAAACCTTTTCGATGTGATCGAGCATGGCGCGGGCGGTGTCGGTCCGCCAGCCGATGAAGGTGTTGATGTAATCAGGCGACGGCGTAACCGCTGCCGGCACCCCGAGCAGCTTGCCGGCATGGGCGAACCATTGGCGGTGTTCCGTCATCTGCTGACTGACCCCGGCGTCGACGCGGTACATGCACATGCTGCCGTCCGTCCACATGCCGGACGGATCGTACGGGCGCACCATGACGACATCGGAATCGACCGACAGCAGCATGTCGGCATCGATGTGGCGGGCCAAGGCCATGCGGCGGATCTGCTGGGCGTGCCAGCCACGCAGCGGGACCGAGAACGGGCTGAGCCATAGCCGGCGGCGGCCGAAGTTTGAGGGGTCGGGGAAAGAGCGCAGCCACCAGGGAAACAGCTCGGCTTCGCTGACCACGGTGCGGCGGGGACCTTCAAGCGTGCTGAACAGGGCGACATCGGCCGGTTCAACCAGCAGGTAGTGATGCCAGTCGCCTGCCAGAAAGCGGTCCAGGCTTTCGCACATCAAGCGGCACCGATCGAGATCGGCGGACCAGGACGCGGTCATCACAGCAGTCTTCATGGCAGTTCCGCTTGGTTCGCATCAATGGCCGAGTTCGGCGGTTGTCAGGCAGGCAGACCGGTTTTCCGGCTCGCGCCCGACAGCTTGTAGCGCAGCAGGTGACACAGGAAAACTGGATTGCCGAGAATATAACGGCGCCAGAGCCGCGAGGGCTCGAGAGCCAAGCGCCAGACCCATTCGAGCCTGAGATCGCGGATGATCCGCGGCGCGCGCGGGATGGCCCCGGACACGAAGTCAAACAGCGCGCCGACACCAAAGACGACACGGCCGTGGCCCTGCCTGATATTGCTGTCGATCCAGATCTCCTGTGACGGACTGCCAAGAGCGATCAGAGTAATGTCAGGATCGATTGCCGCGAGATCCGCAAGCACCTGCGAACTGTCGGACTGATCAAAATAGCCGTCCGAGACGGCAAAGAACTCATGCCAGGGGGTCGCGGCCTTGAAGTTGCTGACGGCGCGCGCGAGGATTTCGGGGCGTGCGCCGATAAGCGCTACCTTCAGGGGTCTTTCCGTGTGGACCAGAAGCGCCGGTACAAAATCCGTGCCATTGAGATTTGCGGGAAACGCGCTGCCATGCAGGGCGCGCGACGCAATGTCGACACCAACGCCATCGGGCAGCACCTCGGACTTGCTCAGTCCCTGGCGGTATCTCGGATCACGCATGGCGAGGTTTGTGTTGTTGGCATTGAGGAAATTGAAGATCCGCTGGGGACCATTTCCGTCAATCACGCGGCTGAGCTCTTCGAGCGCCTGGGACCAATCCAGAGCAGCGACCCGAATACCCATAATGTCGCGATGTTGACAGTTTTCCATTGCTGGCATGGTAACTCCGAACACTCTCACCAGAACCGGCTTTCCGGCACCCTTGAACCGGTGTTAGCATTTTCTTAATGCATGAACAGCCGCATTCCGAAAGTGCGGTTAAGGACTTGATTTACCTTTTGTTAACCATGCTACCGAGACCACGCGACAAGGCATTCTTGAGGCCATCGAGCTGAAGCGCGTGAAAACTGCGGCCGTCCCTGTCCAATTGCTCTCCCGCACGGGAACGCCCGACCAGATCGATCAAGGCATCGGCAAATGCGGCAGGGTCATCGGCCACGGCGCAATTGTCGGGCTTGACCGAAATGCCGCGCAGGGCGCTGGTGGTCGCCACCGACGGCAGCCCCATCTCGAAAGTCTCGATGGTCTTGAGCTGGACACCGGTGCCGGTGCGCGAAATAAGCGGCACGACCCTGCAGGATTCAACAAAGGCACGGGCATCCGGCACACGGCCAAGAAACGAGACATTCTCCGGGGCCTTCGGCTGGTCGGCTCCGATGCCGCCAGCGATGGCGATGCGGAAGTCCGACGGCAACCGGGGTGCGATTTCATCGAGGAACCAGTCGAGGCCGGCGCGGTTGGCAGCCCAGCTCCAGGACCCGATCATGCCGGCATCATAGACCGGTGCGCGGACCGCAGCCGCCGGGGGTTCTGCGACCGAAGTTACCAGCGGCAGCACGGTGGACCGGTCGGGTGTCGCCACGCCGAGCGCGGCCCGGTCCGCTTCGGCCAGGGTGAAGACATGCCCGGCCATGGCACAAAGCCTGCTTTCCAGATCCGAAAGCAGGCGTGCATCTCGTTCAAACAGAAAACGGGTCAGCAGACTGGACGCATTGCGGGCGTTGTCCGCAGCGCTGGCGGCCTCGACATTGTGGGCGATGAAGACCGAGGGAAAAGTCTCGAAGAATTCGCTGAACGCACCGGGAAGCTGGACCGAATTGAGGATCAGCCCGTCCAGTGGCGCCAGCGCCGAGACCGCGGCACGGACCTCGGACAGCGACGCCGCATGCATCTTTGTCACCGAAACCGGTTCTCCGTGGACGAACGCATCCTTGAGCCAGAGCGCCTTCTGGCCCTTGCCGACACGGGCATTGGTGACCTCCAGCTGCCCGAGCAGGCTGGTGTGCCCAGGCTCGGCCGGGGTGTTACCGGGCTGCAGGAAACCCACCACCGAAACCTTGTGGCCGAGCAATCGCGACGCATCGACGATCACGCGGTTGGCGATGTCGTAGCCGGAGGCAGGGTTTTCGACCGGGACCAGGGAGGAAATGAAGACGAGGTGCATATGTAATCCGTTTCAACAATGGCCCGAGCATAACCCAACCGCTTGAAAGCCCGGTTAAACAGCTGATTCAAATGCTCTGGGTCACCTTCAGCCATTCTTCAGAAACCTGTGATTGGATACAGGGTGCAACAACCGGATATCCATGATGACGCCAGACCCTGCCTTCGTTTCCGAGCATGCCCGCTCAGCGGACCTGAAGCCGGAGCGTATCCGCGTCGTGATCACCCTGCCGACATTTCGCCGGCCGGATCACCTGGTGATGACGCTGGACTCGCTGCAAGCGCAAGGGCTGGGCGACGACACGGCCGTGATCGTGATGGACAATGACGCCGAGGGGCTGGAGGGCGCCCATGCTGCGGCCGACTGGCTGACAAGCTCGCGGCTCAAGGGCATCGCCATCGTGGCGCATCAGCGCGGCAACTGCCATGCCTACAATGCCGGCTGGGAAACGGCCCTGTCGGAGTTTCCGCGACTGACCCATATCGCCGTTATCGATGATGATGAAATCGCCGGGCCGGACTGGCTGGCCGGGCTGCTGAAGACCGCCCTCAAGACGGGCGCCGACCTGGTGGGCGGGCCGCAGATCCCGGTGTTTGCCGACAAGGCCCTGGATGGCTGGCGCAAGCACCCCGTGTTCACGCCGCATTACGAGAAGTCCGGGCTCGTTCCGATCCTCTATTCGTCGGGCAATGTGCTGATCTCGCGCCCGGTGCTCGACATGATGCCAAGGCCGTTTCTCGACCCTGCCTTCAATTTCATCGGAGGCGGCGACAGTGATTTCTACCGCAGAGCAAAGGCACGCGGCTTCTCCTTTGGCTGGAGTGCCGAAGCTGCCGTCATGGAAACGCTGCCATCGCGGCGGGCCGAGTTTTCATGGCTCAACGCGCGCTCGCTGAGAAACGGCGCGATCTCGGCAATCCTCGAGAAACGGCAATGGCCGGGCATTCCCGGCCGGGCCCGGACGCTGGCCAAATCACTGGCGCTGCTTGCCGCGGCTCCGTTGCGCGGCGTACCGCTCGGGCTAAGAACAGGCTCGGCCGTGATCGGGCTCTATCACATCCAGGTCGCCGTCGGGCGCTTGATGGCCGAGTTCGGGCTGGTCAACGAGCAGTACCGGAACCCGGAAAGCAACTGACAGGCACAGGTGGGATGCCGGGGACTGCTTCGGCGTTACCACGTCACTGTGACGGTGCGGCCGCCGCAGGCTTCGATGGCGCGGAGACCGTCGGGTTGTTCTTGAGCGAACGGCCCTGCTGCACATTCGACCTGATGTCTTCCTTGGAGAGGAAATCGATCTGCTCGACGATCACGTCGTGGAACAGTTCCTCGCCGACCCGGTCGTTGAGGGTCTGGCGGATATGCGTCTTGAAGGCTTCGAGATCAAACACATCGACGTCGGGAAAATCGATGACCGGTTCGCCGACCAGTGCGGTGTAGAGCGCATCGGTGATCAGCTCGTTGACCGGAACGGAGAGCTTGGCGATCTTGAGCGGATCAACCGTGTAGGACAGTCTTGTCAGGAAGTATCCCTGGACCGCGCCGCTTGAGATCACCGGGATCGATGCGACTTCGCCGCGAATGGTTTCCAGGCCGCCAAACATGGCGGGGTCCGGCTCGACGCTTTCTTCCTTGTTGGAAACCTGCACCGAGAAATAGACCGACCCCAGCGCCACGGCACAAATCCAGACACCGATCACAAGCGTTTTGATCATGACAGCTGGGCGGCTCTGAACTGGGCTTCGGAATAGGTTCCATCGGCTTCCGCAGCCGCCACGGTGTCCTTGATCATCTCGGCGATGTCGCGGACTGCTTCCATATGGGCCTGGACCCTGAGACTGTTGATCTGCAACTTGCCCCGGACCGTCTCGAGCTGCTGCTGGTGCTCGGGCTCGAGCGCAACAGGACGGCTGCCGCTGAACAACATCGTCATGTCGTAGAGACAGCGGCTCTTGATCGAGTTCGACCGGACGAGGTCGAAATTCGGATCGCTGCCGATGGCGGCATTCTCGGCATCAATGACGGCTTCAAGACGAGACAGGACGCCGTTGATACGATGGTCTTGTGAATTCAGGTCGCTCATGCTGATTGTTGCCCCTGGCTGGATGTGGCTGTCGTGCCTGTTGCTTCGTCGGACCCGGTGATGTCGGCCAGGATCCGCTTCTGGATTTCATTGGTCATGCTGGCTGCGCGGTTGGTCAGGTTGTCATCCTGCTGCGGGTTGGTGGTGACCCCCTCACCCGTCATGCGCGCCGCGATGCCGATGCCGCCGCCCCTGGCCAGAGCCGCACCAAGCTGTTCGGCCATCATGCCCTTCCAGATCTCACCGGCAGTTCCCTTGCCGTAGAGTTCTTCACTGTCCTTGGGCAACATGTCGCCGATGAAACTCTGCAGGATCATCGCTTCAAAGCGCTGGTAGGTCTCGAGCGACTTGTCGGGTACAGCATCTGCGGCCGCCGCGACAGAGACCGCTGAATTGTCGGTGGAAGCAAGCAACTGGTGCTGGAATGCAGGTGTTGCCGCCGCCCGCTCAGACTTGCGTGCCGATGCTGCTTCGAGCATGGCTTCCGCCCGCTGTGCCACGGCAGGATCCGCCGCCTTGACGACATCAAGAATAATATCGGTTGCTGTTTGTATGGACAAAGAGCTCGCCTCGCAGAAACTGACCGGAAATGATCACTGACACATTGTCCTATGAAGCTTACGCTGGCCTTGCGCGACGACAGCCGTCTGACTTAATCCGCTGACCAGGGGTAACAGGACAGGTCATCGAGGTTTCGGCCCGGGGAATAACGTCAGGTGCGCGTGCGAGCGCAGGGCTCAGTATGGTCCGCTGCCCTTGAGCGTGCTGTCGAGAAGGTCGAACAGGCTCTCGTCGGTTGCCAGACGATCTTCGGCTTCTGCGGCCATGTCGGCCTGCTCTGCCAGCCGGTCCGCCTTGGTCTTCTCCGTCTTCCTGCGGCCTTCCTGCACCTTTATGGCGCCGGAGAGCAATTGCGACTTTGCGGACAGCCGCTGAAACCGCTGCGCATACTGATGCGACATTGCCGCATGTATGGGGTTGAAGGAGCCGACGGCATGGACCAGGGCGTCCTGGGTCGCATCGACTTCTGCCTGCGCGCTCAAGGTCAGAGACAGCTCATGTTCGGCCATGCGTTCAATCTGTCGCTGAACACGAACCAGACGGGCCAGTTTTTCAGAGCGCGATGCCGACATGTCAGATCAACCTCGAGAACAGGTCGGCAAAGCCGTCGGTGAACAGGGTGAAGAAGGTGTTCGAGCCGAAATAAAGCAGAATGAGACCGCCGGCGAGAATGAACGGAATCGAGATGAAGTAGACCGGAATCTGCGGCGCCAGCTTGTTGACCATGCCGATCGAGAGGTTGAAGATCAATCCATAGGCAAGGAATGGGCTGGCCAGCCTGAGCACTAGCATGAACGCGTTGGCGAGCGTGTCGGTCAGCGTCATCAGCGCCAATCTCGGCTCGAACCCGGTGGCCATCGGCATGAATCCGTAGGAGCTGACCAGAGACGCGATGATCATGTGGTGAAAATCGGTCAGGAAGAGGATGAACAGGGCGGTGAAGGTGATCAGCGAGGTCAGCTGGCCCTCGGGCTCGTTTTCGATGATGCCGCTGCCGGGTGACGAGTTGAACCCGATGGCCATGGACATGGCGGTGCCGGCATATTGAAGCGACACGACGATGAAGCGAGCCACCAGGCCAAGGGTGACACCGATCAGCATTTCGGCACCGACCAGCAGCACGTACGAGCCGCCGCCGCCCTGGACGTTGGGATAGATGGTCTCCCAGAGGATGGGCAGCAGCGCCATGGAGACTGCAACAGCCAGGAAGAGCCGGATCTGCAGCGGTACGCGGAAACTGGAAAACCCCGGCAGGACCATGAAGCATCCGCCAATCCGGCAGAAGGCCAGAAAGAGGGCGAGCACCGTCCCTTCGGGGTCTTCGATCACGAGATCGAGCCGAGAAGCTTGATCTCGATGCCCTTCGCGATCTCGACGTGCGACAGCACCGGCAATGTTGCAAAAATCCGTTCGACTATCATGCGCACATAAGGCCGTGAGTCGGGCGAAGTTACCAGTACAAAAGGTATGCCCTTGTCCATGTGCTCGCGGATAACCTTGGTGGCTTCCTCGGAGAACTCCTCGAGCATGCGCGGGTCGATGTCGAATTCGATGACCTCTCCCTTGGGATCGCGCTTGAGGGCCTGGTGGAATGCCAGGTCCCAGCGGTTGCCCAGCCTCAGGACATTGAGCTGACCGTTGCGGGCAATGTCGCCGCAGAGTTGCTGGGCCATGCGGATGCGCACGTGCTCGACGATCGCCTCGGTCTTGCGCACATGCGGCGCGAGTTCTGCGACGGCCTCGAGAATGAGGTGCAGGTTGCGGATCGAAACCCGTTCCGCAAGCAGCAGCTTGAGCACGGCCTGGAAGCCGGAATAGGTCAGATGCGATGTGCAGATCTCGTCGGCCAGCTTGCGGTATTCCGGATCCAGCCTGTCGATGAGGATCTTCATGTCCTTGTAGGACAGGAGCTGCGGCAGGTTGTTGCGGATCACCTCGGAAAGGTGGGTCAGCACGACCGACACGTTGTCGATCGGCTGGAAGCCCTCGCGCTTGAGATCCTCGCCGAAACTTTCGGGTACGGAAAGCGCCGGAAGACCGAAGGCCGGCTCGCGGATCTCGTCGCCGGGCAGTGATGGACGATGGGTGCCGGCAAGAACCACCAGAAGCTCGCCGACCCGGAGATCGTTGGCGGCAACCGTGGTTCCGTGAATCCGGATATGGTAGCTCTTGTCCTTGATCGAGATGTCGTCGGTGACCTTGATCTCGGGGACCACAAATCCGTACTGGGTGGCGAATTTCTTGCGCATCTTGGCGACGCGGAAGGCCAGTTCCTCGTGCGATCCGAGTAGCTTGGTGGCGACCTGCTTGCCGAGCACCAGTTCGATCTCGGCGGTCTTGAGGATCGATTTGACCGAATCCTTTTCCTTGTCTTTTTCTTCCTGCTCGGTGCGGTGAACTTCCTGGGCTTCCTCGCGCGCCTTCTGGTCACGCTGGCGCGGAATGATCCAGCTGCCGAACGCCATACCAGCTCCCAGGATCATGAAGGGAAAGAATGGCAGACCCGGCATCAAAGCCAGGAGGAAGAGCAGACCGGAGGCTGCGAACAGCGCACGCGGATAGCCGCCAAGCTGGTCGATGACCGCTTCGTCGGTAGAGCCGAGCTGGCCGCCGCGCGAGACCAGAAGGCCGGCTGCGAGCGACACGATCAGCGCCGGGATCTGGCTGACCAGACCGTCGCCGACGGAAAGCCGCACGAAGACGTCGGCGGCTTCGCCGATCTGCATGTCGTGACGAGCGTAGCCGATGATGATGCCGCCGAACATGTTGATGCCGGTGATCAGCAGGCCGGCAATGGCGTCACCGCGAACGAACTTCGAGGCACCATCCATGGAACCGAAGAAGGAGCTTTCCTGCTCAAGTTCGCGGCGCCGGTCATGCGCCTGCTTGTCGTCGATCATGCCGGCCGAGAGATCGGCATCGATCGCCATCTGCTTGCCGGGAATGGCGTCAAGGGTAAAGCGGGCGCCGACTTCCGCGATGCGGGTGGCGCCCTTGGTGATGACGATGAAGTTCACCGTCACCAGAATGAGAAACACGATCACGCCGATGACGAAGTCGCCGGACATCACCATCTGCGAGAAGCCGCCGATCACCTGACCTGCGGCATCAGGACCAAGATGGCCTTCCGACAGGATAACGCGCGTCGTCGCGATGTTGAGCGACAGCCGCATCATCGTGGCAATCAGCAGAATGGTCGGAAAGGACGAGAAATCCAGCGGACGCCTGATCCACAGCGCCACCATCAGGATCAGCACGGAAAACGCGATCGAAAACGCGAGCCCTACATCGATGAGGAAAGCCGGAATTGGCAGGAACAGGATGGAGAGGATGACGACAATGCCAAAGGCAAAGCCCATGTCCTTTCCCTGAAAACCTGTCTTCTGGATCGCCAGCGCTTGCGGGTTGGCCATGTTTTCGGAGCTCCGGAGCACAGCGCAGGCATCATGCCCGCGCAATAAGTCATCGCGACCCTAGTGGGCGAAGCTTGCGCGAAGATGGCAGGCAGAGTGAGGAAGACGCTTCTGCACCGGTTCAGCAGAGGACCAGGTCCACGCATTGCGTGCGGCAGGCCGTCAGTCGGCAGACGCGCTCGGAAAGCTTTCACTGCGCAACCGCAATGGATTAGGCGCTAGCGGTCAGCCAGTCAGGCGTTCCGAACGTTCGAATCAGAAGCCGGATTCGATCCGCTGGAAAACGATATCGGTAAAGGTTGAGATCTGAGCCCCGACGAAGGGAGCGGAGACAGCGACGGTTACCAGAATGGCAACGATCTTTGGCACGAAGGTCAGGGTGATTTCCTGAACCTGGGTCAGGGCCTGGATGAAGGCGATGCCGACACCGACGAACATGGCAACAAAGACCGCAGGGCCCGAGCAGACAAGCACGGTCCAGATCGCTGTCTGCACGATATCGAGGGCGTCAGCTTCATTCATCTCAGCTAATTTTCACACCTGCACTGACCAAAACCTGCTCACCCGAATCAAGCAGAGCTATCAAGCCGTCGGAGTAGACCTGTACCTCACTTACGACGCCGGAGATAGTGCCGTCAGCACTGGTCAGCGTGCGTCCGATGATCGACCCGGCCTGGTTGAGGGTCGAGGATTGCAGCAGGCTTTCCAGATTCTTGTTCGTCTGGATGGTCTGCTCGACCTGGCTGAAGGTCGCGAGCTGTGCAATCTGCTCGGTCGCATCCATCGGTTCGGTCGGGTCCTGATTCTTCATCTGCTGGACCAGCAGGGTGAGGAAGGTATCGTAATCCAGCGTGGCCTTCTTGGACGCAGTATCAGCGATGGATTGCGATGCGTTGGTGCTGCTCGAGACTGCACTTACGTCCATGGCGCCAGCTCCTTGCGAATTTGCTCAATGGTGCCGGCTGACATGCCGGCCGTATCGAGAATCTGCTCTTCGATCGGATAGAGTGCCCGGATGGCCTTGAGGGCTTCAAAAGCCCGGCCCTGGGTCACCATTCCATCGATGTGCTTGAGTTCGGTGAGAACTTCCTCGTTCTTGAAGCAGGTGAGTAGCATGACGACCGACTTGCGGAACATGCCCATGGCCTGCTCTGCGCCTTCAGGATTGATCAGCATCATCTGGACGATGAAATAGAGCTGCCTGAGTGGCGTGGTTGCCTGTTCGGGCTGCAGAACATGGTTTTCCAGCAAGAAAGTCACATCATTGAGGAACTCGAGAGCAACCTTCCGGTCGACCCGGAGCACTGCCCCGTTGATGAAAATCCGTTCGCCTGCCTTGAGAGAAATGCGCAAAGAGCTTTTCATTTCAATCCGTCCCTGATGATGACCGAGATATCAATGATGCCCTGGAAATTGTCGGATTGACGTTTCCGGATGCTCTCTGATTCCTTGATGATCCATATGCCTATTGAGATGAGGTTGGCGCGGAGCTCCTCTGCCAACTGATTGTCAGGCGATGCCAGATCTTCGACAAATCGCACCCACAGTCGGCTGCAGAAATAGACAGCCTCGACCGCTTCGCGGGATTCAAGGCCATTGGCCTTGGCTGCCTTAAGCAGCGATATCGAATGATTGATTGCCTCACGCTCGCGCTCGCGTGCTTCGGCAACACCATCCTCCTGAACATCCGCGTAGGAAAATTGGTACATTCAGACGCCCTTCATGTTTGTCCGTTTACGCCCGAATACGCCGGGCGATGCTGCTACAAGTAATTCATCAAGCTCATTTGCTGGATCCGGGCGGTGAGCGTGTAGGACGCCTCAACCTGGTTCAACAATGAATTCATGCGGGTGGAAGCCTCGTAGGCGTCCACACCTTCGACATCACCCAAATGAAGAGTGATGATGCGTAGTTGCGACTCCAGCGCGGTATTGGCCTTGGTGACCCGGTTTTCCGAGACACCGAGCTCACTGCGTTGATTGTCGATGCCTGTTACCGCCTTGCCAGCATATTTGGTGGCGCTGGCATTTACGGCGGTGCGCACTTCTGCAGAGATCGGGGAATCGAGCAGTTCAATGCCGATGACCGCGGCGAGCGCGAAGTTGCGCATGCCTTCGGAATTGGCGTTGGTGTTGGATTCCACCACCTCATTCTTCAGGATCCGGCTCGTCACATTGGTGTCGGACGCATTGGACCAATTGGTATTCCAATCCGCACCGGCAAATGCCGGCTCAAGCACATTGGTAATGAAGTCATCCATCTGAGGGACGGTGATGCCGGCTGCTGCCGGATCATCCTGGGTAAATCCGAAATAGCCGAAGAAGGATGCGTCAAATGCTGCCTTCGGTGCCGAACCCGCAGCCTGGTAATCTTCCAGCGGCTCCGTGTTGGTGTTGATGCCCGAAAACAGATACTCGCCGTTGGCCGAGGTGTTGGCTGCAATCGTGAAAGCTCCAAGGGCCGATTGAATGTCACGCTCGGCGACCTGCAAACGGTTGGCATCGTCAGATCCGCTGACGGCGATGAGGGCTTCAAGCATCTGCTGGGCAGAATCCGACATCATCGCCAAAGCCGACTGGGAAGCCGATAGCCGCTGCGTTACCAGGGCGTTGGAATCCTGGATGCCTTTGAGCTGGGCAACCTCCCGGTTGAGGCTGACGCTGTTTGTCGTCTTGGCGCCAAGCGCCAGGCCGATGTCGGCGTGGCGGCCGGTGACCACTTCGGTGTTAAGCTTCTGAATCTCGTTCTGCGCGCGCCCAATGGTCAGCCGCATTGCGTTTTGAGAAGCCAAATTCGATACGAAACTCGTCTTCATTGCCTTACCTCGCCACTGCCATTAGAGCCTGGAGCATTTCATCGACAGCCGCTATCAGCCGGGCCGACGCCTTGTATCCCTGCTCCAGCTCGAGCAGCATCGACATCTCTTCATCCAGTGAAACGCCGGTCACGTTTGAGAGGGCTTCAGCCGAACGGAACCGGGAGGCCTCGCGCATTTCGGCGGCAGATTGGGCGTTGCTGCGATTGAGCTCCAGCCAGCCAATGGATTCAGCGGCAAATTCCATCAGGCTTGCCGAAGCTGAAATCCCTGTAGCGGGATCAAATGCCATCGGCTGGTCCAGCGCCTGAACATGGCTGTCGAGCAGCGCGGAGTATCCCGTGGAACCCGTCGGATTTGAACTGTAAGCCGCGCCATTGATGCCACCGTCGCGCAGCAGTTTGGGGTCGCCGCCCATGGACTGGATCAATGCCGGGTTGACGGTGATGGTCGATGCGATGCCCGGCTCAATCGTGCCGCCAGCAGGAACCGTACCGCCGGCCCAGGTAAACAGGCCCGGCATGTCCGGCAAGGTCGGAATGGGTGACTGATCACTTTCCGCAAACGCCTCGACAAGGCCACGTGCGATTTCATCGAGTTGAGTTTGCATTGTCGGCGCATACTCATCACGGACCTGCAGCAGCGATTGCAGAGAGCCGCGGCCTGTCGTGTTGGCGCCGTCACCAGCAGCCAGCGGAACCCCATCAACATAAATCTGGTTGCCGTCGAGGGTGGCCGAAAAGCCTGACGAAGGTTCAAACTCGACCGGACGGGCAACCGTCTCAAACAAGGTGACGCCATCGCTCGTGTAGAGTGCCACGTCATTGCTGGAACGGGTGACCTGGGTGACGCCGATGATCGACGAAATCTGCTTGATCAGCGCGTCGCGTTCATCGAGTTCGGCATTTACGTCTTTGCCGGCCTGGGTACCCGAATAGACCCTGTTGTTGCTTGTCTCGAACCGGGCGAGCAACTCGTTAAGCGTATTGACCTGCCGCTCGATTTCCTTGTCTGCCTCGGACCTGACCGCCTGGACGGCCTTGGAGGCATCCTGAAGGCCATTGGCGACAGTCATCGCGTCGGCAATCGCCATTTGCGCCATCGTGGATTCGGAGGGCTTTGCGGCATAGGACGCGAGGGTATCACGCATGGTGGCGATCAGCACCGCAGGCGACGATTCGTAATCATTGCCGCCGAGAATGTTTTTCAGGTCAGCCAGCCCGGTGAGCAAGGTTTCCTGCGCACTGGATGTCGATGTGTCTGCGATGTTGCGCACGAACAATGCGGAGTCCTGCGCGCGCTGGACGTTGACGCCCTGGGCACCAAACAGCGAGTTCGTGATAATCGGATCGCGACGGGAATAATTCGGATCCGAGGCATTGGATATGTTGCGTGACACGACGTTGGTCTGTGTCGAGTAATTCGACAGAGACGTTTGTGCGGTACTAAGTGCTGATGTCAGAGACATTGACTGTACTTTCTAGTTCCCGAAAGAGCCTATCGCTTGAGATTGACGAGGACGTCCAACAGGTCGGAGCCTGTCTGGAAGACCTTGGAGTTTGCCGTGTAGCTGCGCTGGGATGCGATCATGTCCGTCAGCTCCTGGGCGATGTCGACGTTCGAGCCCTCGACAGCGTTGGAGATCAGCCCACCGAAACCGCCGGTTCCTGCGAAGCCCGTGGTGATGACACCGGAATCGATGCCCTGGGCATAGACGTTGCCCGGCAGCGGGATGAGGTTGTCTGGACTTGGCACGGTGGCCAGCGCCACCTGATACATCGGCTTCAGGTCACCGTTTTCGTATTTTGCGTAGACGGTGCCGTCAGCACCGATCTCGACATCGGTCACCGCGCTGGGCGCATTGCCGTTCACATCAGCATCATCGACGGTAAATTCGTAATTGAGCTGGGTCATGTCTTCCAGATCAATGGTCAGCGCGGCGCCACCAGGCACAGTCAATGCGATGCTGGTCGGGCTTGCTGCGGCAAGCGCACCGTTGAGAGCAGGATCGAACACCAGGTTCTGGGTTGCGAGAGGGCCACTGCCGTAGGGGAAACCGGTTCCCGGCGTGGCTGCCGCGCGGTCAAACACCGCGACTTCCCAGTTATCGTCGGCGGTCTTGGTGTAGTAGAAATCGAGCAGGACTTCCTTGCCGACCGTATCATAGACGACCAGCGAGCTCTTGTGGCTGTACTCGGACGTGGCCGTGTTCAGCGACGGCAGATCGGCCGCTGCGACGACATCAGCGGCGTCATTGAGGTTTGCGTAGAACAGGCCGTTTGTCGAGGGGGTCGCGGTCAGGCCGGCGGAATTCACGTTCACCGGGACCAGGCCGTCGAAGCCGTTGACCACAGGGGCAGGCGCGCCGCCGGTGTAGTCATATCCCATCAGGGTGAAGCCGGCGGAATTGACCAGGTTGCCATCGCCATCCTTCGAGAACGATCCGTTCCGGGTCAGAAATGGGCTGCCATTGCTGTCGGAGACGATGAAGAAGCCGTTTCCGTCAATTGCCAGGTTGGTGTTCGACGTCGTGAACTCCGGCGAACCGGAAGTGCTGATGTCGTACTGCACACTGGTCTTGACCGCACCCGAATTGTACGAGCCAGCGGTGGTCGGCAGGATGAGTGAGGAAAATGCGGTGGTGGCCCGCTTGTAACCGGGGGTGCTCGAGTTCTGAATGTTGTCAGCAACCGTGCTCAGGCGGTTGGCTTGCGCATTCATGCCGGACACACCGGATTGCATCATTCCGTAAAGGCTCATCGCGTAATCCCTCGTTTACTACTGCGAATTAGATTAGCTTGCGGGCCTTGCGTGAACCTGATTGCTTGTGATGCATCTGACGCTGGCCAACCAATAAAATCGGTTGGCCAAAGCCTGCTTACTTCCAGTCGATGAGGTATCCGAGGAACCGCTTCGAATCGATCGGATCGAAACCCAGACGCTTGCGCAGTTTCTTGCGCAGCTTGGAAATGTGGCTTTCTACAACGTTCTCTTCCACATCCTCGTCGAAGATGCCGTAGATGGCGTTGAAGATCTGCTGCTTGGTGACCCGGCGGCCGCGGTTGGCAACAAGATATTCAAGGATCCGGCGCTCGCGCCTTGGAAGGGCGAATGTGCGATCTTCGATTTCAGGGTCGCGGCCATCGGAAAAGACCCGGATGGGGCCGATTTCGGTGTGGGTGGAGAGCGCCTTGAGACGACGGCGGATAGCTGCCGCACGGGCGAGAATTTCGCGTGGATGAACCGGCTTGCGAACCACATCATCAACACCGCTGTCATAAAATGCCAGGGTGGATTCAAGTGACGGCGTATCGCTGACTGCGATGACCGGCGCCTGTGAACGGTCGCGGATGGCTCTTGGCAGGTCCATCATCTGGCTGCCATGGCCGATCAGAAATGCTTCCACAGCTTCAAGATCCGAGTCCGCCGCCGCATGGACCCACTCACCGAATTCAATGGAATCGAAACTCGCAGAAGGAACTCCTTCGCGCCCAAAAAGGGATGTATACCCGTCTTTAACCAATTGCCGGTCATCAACCACTACGATCATTCGCTCGCCTCCGAATCAGTGTGGTGCCTCGTTAACAAAGAAGTACGAATCCGCTGAATCTTGGTAAACTATGAAATAGATATGGTCACAATTAATAATTGATTAACCATGTTTTCCGCTGATTTGGCTAGATATGGTAGGCGTCCACTCGCATGACACAATTTTGTTTGGAAAAGTTAACAAATGGTTAATTTTTCGCTTGCAGAGTCCAGATCTGCCTAAATCTTAACAAATTGTGCGCGATCGAGGCGTTTTTGCGGCATTTCACTCTAGGGTTGTATTAGCTGCAAAATGATCGAGCCTGTTTTGTCCATGCTCCGTGGCCTGTCGCAATGAGGTTGGAGATCACCCGACAGACGTATTTTTTCTGGGCGGGGTCATTGTTCGGACCGGCGTGATATCGCGCGACTGCCATGGTCCATGTTTCGTGCCTTGCGTGCAGACGGGAAAGGAACCGTGCTGCATATTCAACATTTGCATGCGGATCCAGCATTGCAGCAACCGAGCTGAATTCGGCGCCGTGATAGCGGTGATTGATCTGCATGCATCCCAGATCGATCAGTGTCTTTCCCTGGGCTCGGGCCTCTTCAAATTCCCGCAGCGCGTCGGCCCGGCTCTTGGCATAGACCGTGCGGCCCTCGATGTTGAGAGCGTAGGGATACAGCGCGCCCTTCCGGCCGGTTTCGGTCAGTCCGACCGAATGGAGGATGCCTGGGGGTACACCGTGAGCCTTTGCAGCAGCCAGAATCTCGGCCTCGCAGACACCGGTTGCCGCTTGCGCCTTATTCGGTATCGCGAAGTCAGAGATAAACGCCGTCAGTACGCCCAGCGCCAGACCCAGCATACGAACTCTGTTCATGGCCTTGCCCCCCTCGGCTTCCGGATTGCTGCTGACCGGCATTGTTGCCGCTCCCGTCCCTGCCGAAGGACTGGGCATCATTTGCCCCAGGTCCCTGCTGGCCGGCCTGAAAACCCTGCTGGGCGCTCTGGCCGGATGCACGGTCCGTGCCGACAACGTGCTGAACCGTGATCTGCTCAACGCCAAAGCCCTGGCCGCGCAGGGACTTGAGAATGGACTGGTTGTCGTCCTTGATCTGACGATAGGCTTCTGCCGTCTGAACCTTGATTTCAACTGAAAGATCCTCGCCCGACAGTTTCAGTACCGCGGTCACGCTGCCGAGCGAAACGGGATTGAGCTGAAGCTTGAGGGTATGAAGAGTTTGCCCGGCCTGCGGCGTACCCGTCTGGGCAAGTGCCTGGGTCGGAGCGGCGCGCTGGGCGGCGAGCGCGTTGCTGCTCGCCTCGGCCAGTGACCGGGTCAGCATCTGAGCATTTGCCGACAAGTTCTGGGCGGGCATGAACCGGCGTGATTCAATCACTTCGACCTTGCCTTCCGACTTGCTGGTCAACTCATCGGCCCGCTTTGCATCCGCATCGCCGCGGTTGCCCATATTGCCATCGCGGGACTGCTGCCGCGCAGATTCTGCGTTGGCCGGTCCCTGCCCGCTCTCAAGGCCCAAAGCGCGCATCGCCTCCTTGAGCGCGGAAGGGTCCTTCTGCGGCTCCGAGGATGGCGTAGAGGCCTTTGGCTGTGCGGACGTGCCTTGTGCTGCCATAGCTGGCGCTGCTGCTGCTGCCTGCGTGGAAGACGTAGTTGTCGTCGAAGGCGTGGAGGCCGCAACCCTGGCGTCCGCCTGCGCCGAACCGGCCTTTGTGTCACCCGTCTGGGCGGCAGCTGCGGTTTTCGCAGCGGCATCGCCTGACTTGAGCTGTTCGGCGGTCTGTCGATCGACATTGCCGGCTTCAGCCGGATTTGCGACCTTTGCCGTAAATTCCTTGCCAGAGACCGGGATCCCGCCGGCAAGCGGATCGGTCGTCAGGGCGAGATCGTCATCTCCGGCGTCCGCAGAACCCTCGACGGGGTCATCTTCGACCGGAACAATGCGGTCCAGCAGGTCGGACGCCAGGTCCTCCTGGTTGCCATCCGCACCAAGCTCGGCGTCATCAGGGTAACTTGCGCTCGACTTCAACCCGGCCAGCAGGTTCAGGATATCGTCGGATTGTCCGGATTGCGAGGAGACAGGCTCGTGAGCATCTGCAGCCTCATTGCCGGCATCGGCCTGGCTGCCGGACTGGACCTTGTTCCGATCCGCGGCGGCACCGCGTTTCTCGTTAGTAAGAGCGGCGGAAAACGCGTCAGGCCTGGACCCGTCGGCAGCATTGCCACCTGACATCCCATCACCTGCCCTCGCGGCCGGCCGAGCGGGCACTTGCCGCTGCAACACCATATCCAAAGCACTCACGACGCTTCCCTCCAAATCACTCGAGCAGCTTGTCTATACGCTCGAGCGCTTGCCTGCGGTCCGACACATAGCCCTTGAATGCTTCTTCCTCAGCCACACGGCTCTCCTCCTCAGCAGCGCTTACGCGTCTGAAAATAGGACTTCCGGGTTTCTTCGCGGCGCCTGCCGCAATGTTGAGGTTTTCACCATCCGGCTCGTTTTCCGGTTGATTCATGATGGACGGCATTGCTTGCGTGAAGCTGTCGAGTACAGGCTTCCTGACGACTTCACTGGCAATGATTTCGGCGGCTTCGCGCAGGGCACGGTCGCGCTGTGAAAGGCGCGCACCGGACAAGGCATTGATGCTTTCCAGCACACCATCAACACCGTCGGTCGGGATCTTCGCCATGCCGGAATACAGCTCGGCCATTGCCTGCGGTGTGGCGTCGTTGGTTCCCAGCAGCGCTTCCGCCTTGTCGGCGGCAAACACCGCCAGCTCGCGCATTCCCGAGATCGCCGCCTTGCGGGCAATGCGCAGATAGATCTCCCGCTTTCGCGGCCGGTCCATGAAGGAAAGGATTTCGCTCAGGCCCTCTTCACCAATCTCGCTGTAATTTGTCTGGATTAGATCAACCAGAAGATCAGCATACTGACCGGCGTAAGGAGAATTGATGAAACGGCGCGCGTACATTTGTGCGTAATGCAGCGCTTCTTCAATCATGTTCTTCTCCGACGCTATGAAAAGGGACCGGCGCAGCGCGGCCTCCTCAACAAGCGTGCCAGGAGCGGTGAGCCTTGCCCAATCGAACAGCTTCAGCGCGGCGACGTCGTTCATGGAGGCCGTCACATTGGCCGCCACCAGCGTTATATAGGGGCCGATCCCGGTGTCGCGGTAGATCTCGACCACATCGGTCAATTCGGTCTGGGTCTTGGCAGCCCGTCCGTTCAGATAAGCCCGGAGGACGGTTGTCACCTCGTTGTCGAAGTTTCCGAACTTGTCCCTGATCGCCAGGATATCGAGCGTTGCGGGATTGCCACCGCTCATGGCGTAGATCAACGCAGCGTCGACATTGCGCGGATCGTCGAAAACTTCCTGCTCCGCCTCGCGCAGCCTGCTGTCGATCACGCCGATGAGAAAGCGCTGCATCTCCATCGCGGAATGGTCGCCCTTCACCACGGCATCCTGGACAAACTGCAGGGACCGGACCAGCTTGTAGGGTTCGAGGACCTCCATCTTTTCGCCGATCTCGAACCCGGACTCCTCGGTGGGTTCGGAATATGGCGCCTGGACACCCTCGACCGCTGCGGGCTGCAGCCCGTCGGATGACGCCTGGTCTGCCGGCAATGCAGCCTCAGCGCCAGCCTGATCCGTAGAAGGTGTCTCGGGATTTTGGGCTTCCTTGCCGGTGCCGGGAATAGTTGTGGTCCCGTGAAACAGTTCGAACGGCAGCGGCTTCTGCGGCTCCTGCGCTACCGCCGCACAAGCAAGCATCGACGTGACTACGGCGATGCTCAGGGGCGCGGAATGACCGACACGCCGCATCATCAGCTTCCTTCGGCCGCAACGAGAATTTCAATGCGCCGATTGACTTCCGCGTAGGGGTTCTCGGGATCCTTCAGGCGCCGGTCGGCAAATCCGGATACCTGGATTATGCGCTCTTCGGGCACGCCGCCGCGCACCAGCATGAACAGGGCGGAGTGGGCGCGCGCGGTCGAGAGGCGCCAGTTGTCATCATTGCCGGACGTGTAGGGCCGCGCATCCGTGTGACCGCGGATGGCAATCGCGCCAGGACGTTTTGCCAGCAGCTCACCGATCTTTTCCATGGCGACAACCAGATCGCGCCCCGGAACGGCAGAGCCGACATTGAACATGCCGAAATCGAGCTGGTCGGTCAGGGAGACGAGCAAGCCACCTTCAGATGGCGTGACGGTCAGCCCTTCGGCGAGCTTGCCGACCCCGTTGCCAAGCGCCTTGGCGATTTCGTCCTTGAGACTCTCCGCCTCGGCCTCGATCTTGGCGGCCAGCGCCTCCTGCTGATCGGCCTCAGAACCGGTCCCCCCGTCCCCGGCGGTATCTGAGGTGCGACTGCCATCGGGGCCATCCTTAAGCTGCTCCCCGAAGTTCCCGGCCTGCGCATAGGGGTCGTCGATCAGACCAAGCTCATCCAGAGCATCAGGCGGTGCATTGTTTTGCGGGTAACTGTCCGCCTCGACCATGACCTGGCTGTCCTCCAGGGTCTGGCGGTCCTGCTCCACCTGCTTGGACCAGAAGTCCGGATCAAACGGATCGCGATAGGCGTCACCGCCGGAGGCGCCCGTGGCCGGACCGGATTCAGCGGCGCCGCCGTCGCCCTTTTCGGATATGTTGGTCTGGGTGCCGGTTTCCTGGGCAATTTCGGCCAGAACCGAGAAGGGATTTTCGAAATAGTCGGATTCCGAGTAGTCCTGCTTTTCGCCGGCGGTGCTGTTTTCCTGAGTACCGGCCTCGGCGGCCTCACCATCGGTGGTGCCCTCACCTTCCGACTTCGACTTCGGCGCGTTGGCCTCGCCGTCCTGGGTGTTGCCAACCTGCTTGATGCCGCGGTCGGTGGGCTTGTCGTCCATCAGCTTGATCGGGTTGAAGTAACTTGCGACCGAAGCCTTGCTTTCCTCATTGGCGGCATTGACCAGCCACATGACGAGGAAGAAGGCCATCATCGCAGTCATGAAGTCGGCGTAGGCGATCTTCCACACACCACCATGCGCGCCATCGTCTTCGCTGCCGCCGCGGCGCTTGACGATGATGATCTCGTTCTTGCCCTGGTGGGTTGAATCGCCATCAGCCATCAGAGAACCTCAGCAAGCGCTTTGGACCAGTCGGACAACCGGCTGGCAAACAGGGTCCTGTTGATCTCGATCTCGATATCAAAACGGTCATTGTGCTGAATGGTCAGCTTTTCAGCGTCAGCCCCGATGAGTTCACACAGGGAATTTACCAGCGCTTCCGGTCCCGACACGCGGATATGGTCTGCATTTTCCAGGGAAAGTATCTTGCGGACCTCGTCTGCAAGGCCAGCGATGATGCGTTTGCGAACGGTTTCGTCGACCAATGGTTTCAATACGGCCTCGACATCACCCGCCAGCAATTCGGCAATCTCTGCGCTTCTGGCTTCGATGGCAGCCGGGATGGTCGTGGCGGCAGCGGCTTCGAGCTCTTCGCGCAAAGCCTGCATTTCAGCGGCGTGAAGCTTCTCTACGGCCAGGTGTTCTTCTTCGAATTTGCGGGTCAGCTCCGCACGGACTTTCGCTTCGCCTTCAGCGCGGGCCTCGGCGCGCACGCTCTCGATGTTGATGTTCGGCAAAGCTGCTGGTTTTTCATCATCATCGACATGCTGGTCAGCATGGAACCCGCTCATGTCGGTGAATTCGAAATCCGGTAGATACCGCGCAAAACTGGCCGTCATGAGCCTCTCCGATTTCTGGCAATTGCTAGCGATAGCCGATGCAATTTCGTTCCCTTCAGGACAGAAGGCGGGGATTGCATTATCCGACTGCGCCTTCATGCGCGTGAGAAACCTAGATAGCTAAACTTGTGTGAGAATGACCTCAGGCTGCCCGACCTGATAAAACTTCGGCTCTCACGTTGTGATAGCCGCTGGCCCGCCCCAAGGGCAATTTTGAAGCGGGCCAGCTGATCCACCATGTCCGTTGACCGGCGGCACAGCGGAATCTGGTCAACCGGGGCGCGCCATTACGGCGCGCTCCGATGTTACTGGAAGAGCTGCAGGATGTTTTCCGAGTTGGAGTTGGCGATCGACAGCGACTGGATGCCGAGCTGCTGCTGCGTCTGCAGTGCCTTCAACCGGGTCGATTCCTCGTTCATGTCCGCGTCGACCAGACGGCCGATACCGGAGTCGATCGAGTCCATCAGGTTGGCCACGAAGTCTTCCTGCATGGAGACGCGCTTCTTGACTGCACCGAGGTTGGAAGCCGCATCCGTCATCTGGGTGAGCATCGAGTCGACAACACGGATCATGTCGTCCACCTGAGCGTCGGTCGTCGTGGTGGTGAGCGCGATTGCAGTTGCGGAACCGGCCGTGGTGGCGGTGCCGTCGGCGTCGATCAGGTAGTAGTTGACTGCTGTACCGGTGCTGTCCGGGTTGAGCGCGTCAGCATCGATGTCCTTGGTCAGAATACCGAGGCTTTCATCGATCGTGCTGATCATGGTGAGGCTGGAGACATTGACATCGAGAGTGGTGATCGACACCAGGCCGTTGACGTCGCGGTTGAAGCCGCCGACCACCGATTTGGTGCCTGCTGCTACTGCTGTGGTGTTGTTCAGCCAGTTCTCACCGGAGAACGAGGCCGAAACCGCGATCGACTGGAGCTGGTTCTTGAGTTCGGTCAGTTCCTTGTCGATCTTGGTCTTGTCGACACCAGGCTCACGAGCTGCAACCAGCTTGGCCTTGATTTCGGAGATCACATCAATGGAACTGTTCATCGCGGTATAGGCGATATCGACCTTGGCGGCACCGAGGCCGAGAGCGTCCTTGACGGTTGAAAGCGCCTTGTTGTCGGAACGCATGGTCGTTGCGATCGACCAGTAGGCCGCGTTGTCACCGGCGGTTTCAACGCGGTAACCCGAGGATACACGTGCCTGAGTTGTTTCCATCTCGGCGTTGATTGTACGAAGTGTCTTGAGAGCAGCCATTGCGGCTGCGTTGGTCATGATGCTGGTCATATTTAAATGCCCCCTATAATTGCCCAGGGACATACCGGCCAAAACCCGGTTACGATGATCCAGCTTCATGCTACCGGCTTGGTCTCTTGCGCTACGTGCCGGTTCATCGTTGGTTACTAAGATCTAAACGTTTATGGTTAACGGGGTGTTAATTCAACCCCCTAAATCTAGTATGGAGCCTGGGTTGGGTGCAAAAGCTGTTTCGTTGTTACGAAGTCTTAACCCGTTCTATCAACGCGTTACCGCACCGCACACCGGAAATGAACGATTGTTCAAGTAGCAGAAGCCTGGAAACTGAAAAAGGCCGCATCCGGATGGATGCGGCCTCTGTGATCCTGCTTGCTCGAACCGCTTGAAAGCCGGTCCGAGTTTGCCGGCTCTTAACGGAAGAGCTGCAGGATATTTTCCGAGTTGGAGTTGGCGATCGACAGCGACTGGATGCCGAGCTGCTGCTGTGTCTGCAGAGCCTTCAGGCGGGTCGATTCCTCGTTCATGTCCGCGTCGACCAGACGGCCGATACCGGAGTCGATCGAGTCCATCAGGTTGGCAACAAAGTCTTCCTGCATGGAAACGCGCTTGTTGACAGCACCGAGGTTGGACGCGGCGTCGGTCATCTGCGTCAGCATCGAGTCGACAACACGGATCATGTCGTCAACCTGCTGGTCGGTGGTTGCGTTTGTCAGAGCAATCGCGGTACCGGAACCAGCCGTGGTGGCGGTGCCGTCGGCGTCGATGAGGTAGTAGTTGACCGCCGTACCGGTGCCATCCGGGTTGAGGGCGTCAGCATCGATGTCCTTGGTCAGGATGCCGAGGCTTTCGTTGGTGGTGCCGATCAGCGTGGTCGAAGTGGTGTTGACCGCCAGGGTGGTGATCGAGACCAGACCGGCGGAATCGCGGTTGAAACCACCGACGATTTCCTTGGTGCCGGATGCTGCTGCACCATCGTTGTTGAGCCAGTTTTCACCGGAGAACGAGGCCGATTCCGAGAT
>TARA_R110002012_G_scaffold60635_4_pt1 | contig 40334 bp, 45 predicted proteins | sample TARA_R110002012 | Tara Oceans TARA_R110002012 (sample SAMEA4396515) | marine metagenome | biome: Westerlies Biome; feature: [DCM] deep chlorophyll maximum layer (ENVO:01000326); material: water (ENVO:00002006), including particulate matter (ENVO:01000060) such as... | depth 40 m
GGTCTTCGTCGAAACGGTATTTATTCAGTTCAACCGGGCGAAGGCCCGGCGCTCCGCCCGCCCTTCCATCACCGCCACCGGACCGGCGCGGGCGCGCTTTCACGCCTGAATTCGTGCCGGGACCAAGCCCTTGTTGTTCCGGAACCCGGCCGCGCCTATCTTGATCCCATGACCCTGCGCTGGACCCCCGAAAGCTGGAGAAGCAAGCCCGTCGTGCAGATGCCGACGGACTATCCCGACGCCAACGCGCTGGCGGCGGTTGAGGACGAATTGCGCGCCATGCCGCCGCTGGTGTTCGCCGGTGAGGCCCGGCGTCTGCAGGACCGTCTGGCCGAGGTCGAGGCGGGCAAGGCCTTCCTGCTGCAGGGCGGGGACTGTGCCGAAAGCTTCAAGGAATTCTCGACCGACAACATCCGCGACACCTTCCGCCTGATCCTGCAGATGGCCGTGGTCCTGACCTTCGCCGGGCGCAAGCCGGTGGTGAAGGTCGGCCGCATCGCCGGCCAGTTCGCCAAGCCACGCTCGTCGTCGCTGGAGACGATCGGTGACCAGACCCTGCCCAGCTACCGCGGCGACATCATCAACGGCATGGGCTTCACCGAGGCCGAGCGGGTGCCGGATCCGCAACGGTTGATTCGGGCCTACAACCAGTCGGCCTCGACGCTGAACCTGCTGCGGGCCTTCGCCGGCGGTGGCTATGCCGACCTGTACAACATCCATCGCTGGATGCTGGGCTTCGCCGGGGACAATGCCGCCGGGGCCCAGTACCGCGAACTGGCCGACAAGATCACCGAGGCCCTGGCCTTCATGGAGGCGGTCGGCGTCACCCCCCAGAACCACCCGGACCTGAGCCGGGTCGATGTCTTCACCAGCCACGAGGCCCTGCTGCTGAACGTCGAGAGCGCCCTGACGCGGCTGGATGGAGCCTCGGGCGAATGGTTCGACACCTCGGCCCATATGTTGTGGATCGGCGAACGCACCCGCCAGCTGGACGGGGCCCACGTCGAATTCATGCGCGGGATCCGCAACCCGATCGGCCTGAAATGCGGGCCGACGCTGGAGGTCGACGATCTGTTGGCGCTGATCGACGTGCTCAATCCGGACAACACGCCCGGGCGTCTGACCCTGATCGGTCGCTTCGGCGCGGACAGGATCGGCGAGCGACTGCCGGGCCTGATGCGGGCGGTGAAGGCCGAGGGGCGGCGCGTGGTCTGGTCGATCGATCCGATGCACGGCAATACGCTGAAGGCCGGCAACGGCTTCAAGACCCGCCCCTTCGAACGTATCCTCGACGAGGTGCGGACATTTATCGACGTGGCCGAGGCCGAAGGCGTTCACCCCGGCGGCGTCCATCTGGAAATGACCGGCCAGAACGTCACCGAATGTCTGGGCGGGGCCCAGGCGGTGACCGAGGACGACCTGTCCAGCCGCTACCATACCCACTGCGATCCACGACTGAATGCGGATCAGGCGCTGGAGCTGGCCTTCCTCGTGGCCGAGCGGCTGAGGTCCGGGCGTCAGGCCCGCTCGGCGGCGGCCTGATCATGGACGAGGACACCGACACCGGCAGCGTGGTTCCGGGTCGGGTCGCCTATCAGGGCGCGCCCGGGGCCTTCAGTCACGAGGCCTGTCTCGATCTGCGGCCGTGGGACGAAGCTGTGGCCTTCGACACCTTCACCGAAGCGCTCGACGCGGTGCGCTCGGGCGATTGCGGCTGTGCCCTGATCCCGGTCGAGAACTCGATCATCGGGCTGGTGCAGCCGGCGGCGAGGCTGGTGGCCGAGGCCGATATGGAACTGGTGGCCGAGGTCTGGCGGCCGATCCGGCTGGCGTTGATGGCCATGCCCGGGACGCGGTTGTCCGACATCCGCACCGTCGAGAGCCACCCGATCGCCCTGCGCCAGTGCGCCGGGACCCTGACGCAGATGGGGCTGACGCCGGTCGAGGGCTTTGACACGGCCGGGGCCGCCCGCAGCATTGCCGAGGCCGGCGACCCGTCCCGCGCCGCCGCCGCGCCGATCCGGGCGGCCGAGGTCTATGGATTGTCGATTTTGCGCAACGACCTGCAGGATACCGAACATAATCGCACGCGTTTTGTCCTGTTGAGCGCCCAGCCCGGTTGACCGCGCAAGTTTATTGCGTCTCTGGTCGGATCATGGCCCTTTCGCGCGACATCGCCGCGACCTCTCCCGACCGCGTTCGCGCGGCCGACGGCCTCTATTACGGCTTTCGATACGCCGGCTGAGGCGTCGGGCTCACCGCAGTCCTGACCCCCTCACCGGTGACCGTCCCTGAAGGGGCGGCGGTTCTCCTCACAACCTGTCGAATTCCCTGTCCGAAAGCCTCCGATGCCCCAATCCGCCCTGCACAAGATCCGTTCTGAAACCGGCCTGATCGCGCCGCTCGCCACCATCTCGCCCGAACAGATGGCCCTGTCGGCCCTGCGCCACGAGATCGATCACCTCGATGACGAAATCCTGGCCCTGTTCGAGCGACGGCTGGCCCTGGCCTCGCGGGTCGGGGCCGCCAAGGACGCGCCGACCGGACCGCACACCAAATTGCGTCCCGATCGCGAGCAGACGGTCCAGACGCGAATGCTGGCCGCGGCTGCGCCCGCGAACCGCGAGGCGGTGGCCGGTCTGTGGCGTGAAGTCGTGGGCTGGGGTCTGGCCCGTCAGGGACGGTTGCAGGTCCAGGTCTGGTCGCCCAGCGAACCGGCCCGCGCCTTCGACGGGGCCCGGCTGCGTTTCGGCCGCGCGGCGGACCTGCGAATGGTCCGCGATCCGGAAGCGGCCCTGGCCTTCGCGGCCGAGGGGGCCGGTGTAGCCGTGCTGGCCATCAATAACGACAATCCCTGGTGGGTGGGGCTGCGGCGCGAATGGGCCGGGCTGAGCGTGTTTGACGGGTTCGGCGGAGTCACCCCCACGGCGCTGGCCGTCGGCAAGGTCGACCCGGTTGCCCTGCCGGCCGGACGGCGGGTGGTGGTCACGGGTGGCGGCGACGCCGGCGACGGCTGCAGTGCGCGTCGCTGGGGCCTGCATACCCATCACGGCTGGACCCTGGCCCTGACCGATGCCGTCCTGCAGCCCGGTGACGCCCAGGGCTGTGTCGGTGCAATCGGCTGACCGGGAAGCGTCCGCGGCGCGATCGTTTCCCGATCTGGTTAGCGGATTAACCTTGGTGCTTAAGCGTCTTCGTCAACCAGACCTCAAGTCCCGCGTGCGACTTTCGCGCCATGCAACCCAAGACCCTGATCCGCCCTTTGCTGGCCAGTCTCATCGTCGCGAGCCTCAGTGCCTGCGGTGCCGTCGAAAGTGATCCACACCGGTTCGAGAACCTGGCCGAACGGATCGCCGCCATCTCGCTGGACGGCTCCGCGCGCGCCGAACCGGCCCGGATCCGGACGGCGGCGGAGATCGGCCTGCGTCCGGCCCAGCCCGGTGCGCTGCGGGTCGAGATCATGGACCCGCACGAACTGTGGGATGCCCGCGAGGGTAATCTGTCCGCTGCCATCGACCAGGCCGTGCCTCGTCTGGTGCAGGCGGCAGCCCCCGCGGTCGCGACCGCAGTCGTGCATCAGGTCTCGACACGGACGCTGGCGTCGGCCTCCGAGGCCGGACTTCGCCCGGCGCTGAAGGTCGCTCCGGCGACCCGGGCCTCAACCCTGATTCAGCTGGGAGCCTACTCCAGCGACGCCGCGGCGCGCTCGGCCTGGTCCCGGCTCAGCACCGGGGAGGGGGCTGTGGCCCTGGCCGGGCTCAGTCCGGTATTTGAAGGCGTCGAAGTCAACGGCCGGACCCTGATCCGGCTGAAGGTGGCGGCCCCGGCGGGAGCGGCCGCGGCGGTCTGTGCCGCAGCGCGGATCAACGATCCCTGGTGCCGCCGCAACGCCTGACGGCGTCCATCCACAAGACACGCTTAACCTTTCGTTGACGGACGCCGCGGACCCCGCGACTCTGACCGCCGGATCGCCTCATGTTGAGTCGGCGACCACAGTCAGGATCGGGAACGCAATGGCTGACCCCCAGGTCATCGTCGTCGGCAATGAAAAGGGCGGGGCGGGCAAATCCACCCTGGCCATCCATATCGCCACGGCCCTGCTGCACGCCGGACGGCGCGTGGCGATCATCGATCTCGACCTGCGCCAGCGGTCCCTGGCCAAATTCTTCGCCAACCGTGCCGCCTGGATGGCCGCGAATGCCCAGGCCCTGCCGATGCCCAGCGAGCCGGACATGGGCGACGGCAAGCTGCTGGCCCGGGCCGGTGAGGACGAGCAGGTAGCGCGTTTCGATGAGGCCTTTGCCGAGGCCCGACTGACGGCGGACGTCGTCCTGATCGACACACCGGGTGGTGACACCGCCCTGTCGCGTCTGGCCCACGCTCGCGCCGATCTGATCGTGACGCCGATGAATGACAGTTTCGTCGACTTCGACCTGCTGGGTCAGGTCGATCCGGTGACGCTGGAGCTGCAGCGGCCGTCGATCTATTCCGAGAGCGTCTGGGAAGCCCGCAAACAGCGGGCGGTGGAGCGGGGCGGGTCTATTGACTGGCTCGTGGTGACCAACCGTCTGGCCGTGGCCGAGGCCCGGAACCGTCGCCGACTGGACAGCCGTCTGGCCAAATTGGCCAAGCGCGTGGGGTTCCGGATCGGAGTCGGATTGCGCGACCGGGTCATCTATCGCGAACTGTTTCCGTTCGGTCTGACGGTGGCGGACCTGTCCAACGACATCCGGCCGGTGTCCGTGTCCCTGGCCCATGTCGCCGCGCGGCAGGAGCTGCGTAATCTGATGCAGGCGATGGGTCTGGACGACGTCATGATCGCCCTGGACGTCGCCGCGTGACCCCTTGGGGCTGATCTGGCTGGCGCTGGCGGGGATCGCCGTCTGGGCGCTGGTGCGGCTGGGCCGGCAGGCCGAAGGTCCCCGACGCGGCCACTGGCGGGTGACGGCGACCTTGCTGAGCGCGGTTCTGCTGGCCGGCGGCGTGCTGGCGGCGGCCCGCGGAGCCTGGATTGCCGCGCTTGCGCTCGAAGGTGCCGGACTGTGGCTGGTGCTGGGTTCGCGAATCCGCGCGGCGGTCAACCGTCCCCAAGCGATGACCGCGGCCGAGGCCCGGTCGCTGCTGGGCGTTCCGGCCGATGCCACGCCGGAACAGGTGCAGGCGGCCTGGCGACGCCTGATGGCGCGCGCCCATCCTGACCAGGGCGGCAGCGAGGGGCTAGCAGCGCAGCTGAATGCGGCGCGAGACCGCCTCAAACGCGGCTGACGATCTATTCCGGACGAACGACCATACAGGTGACGTGACGCTCGTCGAGGGCCGCGCAGGCGGCCCGGGCGGCATCCTCGGTCAGGCCGATGAAGCGCGAGCGGTACCAGCCCGCGGCGTTCTGGACCGAACGTTCAGCTCCCGAAAACTGGGAGCGGAAGCGGCGGTTGACCTCGGTGAGCCAGTTTCCGGCCACGGTCTCGTCGCGGAAGGCCCCGACCTGTACGGCCCAGTAGCCGGCCGGGGTGCGGGGGGGCACGGTCCGGGCCGGGGGCGGGGCGGCCGGTCGGCGGCGGTCCGTGGTGGCCCCGTTCAGGGCCGCGGTCAGATCCCCGTCGCCGGCAGCTTCCGCCATCATGGTCTGGATGGTCGGTGTCGGACGGGATGCAGGCGGTGGCGCGGCGGTATAGGCGACGGCCGTGGCGGTGACGGGACCATCCTCATCGTCACTGTCGTTGGCGGCATAGGCGACCGTTTCGGAATTATCGACACTGACGCCGAAGCCGCGTTGTTCGAAGAAGGTCTGGGCCATCTGGATCGACTGGCCGCGATCGCGCAGACGTTCCAGCTCGAAGCCAGTGTCCATCAGTTCGGCGACATGGGCATTACGCGATGCGGTGGAGCGACCGCCGAGGACGATGGTGATCAGGCGACGCCCGTCCCGCACCGCCGAGGCCGCCAGATTGTATCCAGAGGCGTTGGTATAGCCGGTCTTCATGCCGTCATAGCCCTGGCCGGTCGCCAGCAGGCCATTGGTGTTGCGGTAGAGTCGGCCTTGATAGGCCCAGTCGTGAAAGCCCAGATAGCGATAGTACTGCGGATAGTCGCGCATCACGGCACGGGCCAGGATGGACAGATCCCGGGCCGTGGTCAGCTGGCGACTGTCCGGCAGACCGTTGGGATTCACATAGCGGGTCCGGGTCATGCCCAGTTCCTCGGCCTTCAGCGTCATCATGGCCGCGAACCGGGCCTCGTTGCCGCCGATATGTTCAGCGATGGCCACGGCCATGTCGTTGGCTGAGCGCACGGCCGTCGCGTGCATGGCGTCGTCCAGGGTGATGGTCTGCCCGGCCGCCAGCCCCAGTTTGGAGGGCGGCTGGGAGGCTGCACGGGGCGAAACGGTGATCACGTCATCCAGCTTGGCCCGTCCTTCGGATAGGGCTTCGAACGCTAGATACAGCGTCATCATCTTGGTGATCGAGGCTGGGTAACGACGACTGTCGGCGTGACGCGCGAACAGGACCTCGCCGGTCGCGGCATCAACCACGATCGCCGCATAGCGGGTGTTTTCAGCAGACTGGGCGACCGGGGCCTGAACGCCCGGTGCTGGCAATATGGACAGAACCACGAGCGCCAGCGCTGCGACCAGTCCACGACGGAGAAATGCGATCTTCGGCAAGCAACCGCCTCTTTGAACAATATGCGCGGCAACGACCCCCGTTCGCGCCGCCTGTGACTAGCTAACATGGAGCGGCAGGGTTTCATGGCGGTTAACAAGCCGTCAACGCAGTTGTGAAGTTCGCGGCGGCCGTTGTGACGGTTATGTTGCGTCGCACAATAAAACTTGACGATTCTTCGCATACGCACCATATTGAGGCTGTCACGAGGGAAAAGTCCCGCGTGAAAGACATTCATGGCGGCCCTGCCGCGATCAGCTTCCGGAGACTTCCTATGGCCGACAGCGCCGAAACCGTAAAGAAAACCGTCGAAACCGCCACCGCAACCGTCAAGGCCCAGGCCGAGAAGGTTCAGGCCAGCGCCAAGCAGGCCCAGGCCGATGGTGCCAAGGCCTTCCGTGAAGGCGTCGACAAGTCGGTCGCCTCGCTGACCGAGCTCAACGCCCAGGGCAAGAAGAACCTGGAAGCCGTCGTCGAGTCGGCCACGGCCGCCCAGCGTGGTGCCGAGGCCCTGTCCTCGCAGTCGCTGGCCTATGGCAAGAAGTCCTGGGAAGACGGTGTCGCCGCCGCCCAGTCGCTGTCGAAGGCGCGCTCGGTTCAGGAACTGGTCGAGCTGCAGACCACCTTCGCCAAGTCGGCGATGGAAACCTATATGGCCGAGCTGACCAAGATGACGGACGTTGTGACCGCCTCGGTCAAGGATAGCTTCAAGCCGATCAACGAGCGCGTCAGCGCCTCGGTCGAAAAATTTCAGGCCGCTCGCTAAACGCCTTTCGATACCACCAGCGATCGAAGGCCCCCGGGGGTGATCCCGGGGGCCTTTTCGTTATTCCACCGCAGCGTGATCGATGCTGAAGGCCCGGGCCACGCGCCAGTGTCCATCTTCCAGCCGCCACAGGATCGAGAACCGCGCCCGTCCTACCAGATGTTCCGGCCCGTCGCCCTGGCGCTCGTAGAAGAGGTGACTGCCTTCCTCAACGGCACCGACCCCGGGAATAGGGTGGACCTGCAGGGTGCCGGGCACGAGTTCCCGACGCGAGCGGACGGCACCCAGGGCCTGTTTGCCGGCGCAATCCTTCGCATAGTCATCGACGAAGGCCGCGCGCGTTGCTGTCAGCCCGCCGCGGTCATGATAGAATTCAATATCTTCGGTGACGAGGTCGGCTAGGGCGGCAGGATCGCAGCGGTCGAACATCACGCTGAAAATGTCGGCGTCACTGGCCTTGATGACCTCCGTCAGCACCGGCTGCTCCGGGATCAGGACGGGCTGGGACTGGCCGAGAGCCAGCGTGGCGAACAGGACGGTAAAGAGCATGGAAACCTCCGCCAGCGATAATGCGGCTCACCCATCGATACCGGGTCGGGGATGCCGGAACCCGTGAAACTTCTGTCATTAACTCCTGTCACGTAAGCTGTGACTGGACGCATCTTCAATTCAGGCCATCATCACCTATCTGATCTCCAGACTCCCGATACGGAATACGAATGCCTTCCAAGCGGCCAGGTGAACGACAGGATGAGGGGCTCGGCTCGGCAACTGTCACCGAGACAAAGCCCAAGCTGCAGAAGCCGTCCCTGTATCGGGTGCTGATCCTGAACGACGACTACACGCCGATGGAATTCGTCGTCTATGTGTTGGAGCGGTTCTTTCAAAAGGACCGCGAGGCCGCGACTCGCATCATGCTGCATGTGCATCAGCATGGTGTCGGGGTGTGCGGCGTCTTTACCTACGAGGTGGCCGAAACCAAGGTCGCCCAGGTGGTCGAGACGGCGCGACGCCACCAGCATCCGCTGCAATGCACGATGGAAAAAGACTGAGAGGAATACCCCATGCCCTCCTTTTCACGTCCTCTCGAAGAAACGCTGCATCGCGCCGTCGGCTATGCCAACGAGCGTCGGCATGAGTACGCCACGCTCGAACACCTGCTGCTGGCCCTGATCGACGATCCCGACGCCACCGGTGTGATGACCGCCTGCAACGTCGAGCTGGTCGCATTGAAGGCGGCGCTGACGCTTTATGTCGACACGGACCTGGCGGCGCTGGCGACCTCGGACGGCGAGGAGGCCAAGCCGACGGCCGGCTTCCAGCGGGTGATCCAGCGGGCGGTGATCCATGTTCAGAGCTCGGGTCGCGAGGAGGTGACCGGAGCCAATGTGCTGGTCGCGATCTTCTCCGAGCGTGAAAGCCACGCTGCCTATTTCCTGCAGGAGCAGGACATGACCCGCTATGACGCGGTGAATTTCATCGCCCATGGCATCGCGAAGAAGGCGGGGGCCTCGGAAGTCCGACCCACCAAGGGCGACAGTCCCGAGGACTCTGAAGACGCGGCTGCAGTCAAGTCGGGCGGCGAGGCGCTGGAAGCCTATTGCATCGACCTCAACGAGAAGTCGCGCCAGGGCAAGGTCGACCCGCTGATCGGGCGCCAAGCCGAGGTGGATCGCTCGATCCAGATCCTGTGTCGCCGAACCAAGAACAATCCGCTGCTGGTTGGCGAGCCCGGGGTCGGCAAGACCGCCATCGCCGAGGGGCTGGCGCGCAAGATCGTCAATCATGAGGTCCCGGACGTGCTGGAAGGCGCGACCATCTATTCGCTCGACATGGGGGCGCTGCTGGCCGGCACCCGCTATCGCGGTGATTTCGAGGAGCGGCTGAAGCAGGTCGTCAAGGAACTCGAGAACCACGAGAATGCCATCCTGTTCATCGACGAGATCCATACGGTGATCGGCGCGGGTGCGACGTCGGGCGGGGCCATGGACGCGTCGAACCTGCTGAAGCCGGCGTTGGCGTCGGGGACGCTGCGGTGCATGGGGTCGACGACCTACAAGGAGTACCGCCAGCATTTCGAGAAGGATCGGGCCCTGGTCCGGCGCTTCCAGAAGATCGACGTCAATGAGCCGACCGTGGCGGACACGATCAAGATCCTGCGCGGCCTGAAGAGCTATTACGAAGCCCACCACAAGCTGCGCTATACTGAGGCTGCGGTGCGCTCGGCGGTCGAATTGTCGGCACGCTACATGACCGACCGAAAACTGCCGGACAAGGCCATCGACGTTATCGACGAGGCCGGGGCCAGCCAGATGCTGTTGCCGGAATCGAAGCGCAGAAAGGTTATCGGTCAGAAGGAGGTCGAGGCCGTCATCGCCAAGATGGCGCGCATTCCGGCCAAGTCGGTCTCCAAGACCGACACCGAGGGCCTGAAGGCGTTGGAGACCGATCTGAACCGCGCCGTATTCGGTCAGGAAGGCGCGATCGAACAGGTCTCGGCGGCGATGAAACTGGCCCGGGCCGGTCTGCGCGATCCGCAGAAGCCGATCGGCTCCTTCCTCTTTGCCGGTCCGACCGGGGTGGGTAAGACCGAAGTAGCCAAGCAGCTGGCCTCAACCCTCGGCATCGAGATGCTGCGTTTCGACATGTCGGAATATATGGAGCGGCATACCGTCAGCCGACTGATCGGCGCGCCCCCGGGCTATGTCGGGCATGATCAGGGCGGCCTGCTGACCGACGCCGTCGATCAGCATCCGCACGCCGTGGTGCTGCTGGATGAGATCGAGAAGGCCCACCCGGATGTCTACAACATCCTGCTGCAGGTGATGGACAATGGCATGCTGACCGACGCGGTCGGCAAGAAGGTCGACTTCAGAAACGTCGTGCTGATCATGACCACCAACGCCGGGGCCGCAGACAATGCCCGGGCCTCGATCGGCTTCGGCCGAGGCAAGGTTGAGGGTGAGGACGAGAAGGCCATCCAGCGTCTGTTCGCACCCGAGTTCCGCAACCGTCTGGACGCCATCGTTTCGTTCAAGCCGCTGGCCCAGGAGACGATCCGGCTGGTGGTGACCAAGTTTGTGCTGGAACTCGAGGCTCAGCTGGCCGACCGCAACATCACCATCGAACTGACCGACGACGCCACCGACTGGCTGGCCAAGAATGGCTTCGACGAACTGTATGGCGCACGACCGCTGGCACGGGTCATCCAGGAGCATATCAAGAAGCCGCTGGCCGACGATATCCTGTTCGGACGGTTGACGCGTGGCGGCCACGTGAAGGTGAAGCTGACAGACGGCAAGATCGTCTTCGACGTCACCGGCCCCTCGGGCGCGCCGGTCAAGGAGCCGGCGGACGAAACCGCGGGCTGATCAACCGGCAGGGAACGGCGAAGGCCCGGGCGGTGACGCCCGGGCCTTTTGTCGAGCGGGGTGTGGTGCCCCGGTGCGAAATCCGGGTCCGCTCTAGCGGCGGCGGCCGGCCCCGGCCCCGGCCAGCAGCAAACCCAGACCTGCGACAATGGCGGTGGTCAGCAGCGGCTTGCGGCGAGCGAAGTCCAGGCCGGTTCTGGCCGGATCACGAAGATCCGTTGGGGCCCGCTCGACCAGACGGTCCAGACGATCAAGGCCCTGTCCGTACAGGTCACGTGTCTTGCCCCTGGCCTGGTTGAAGCGGCCCTTGATCTGCAATTTGGGCTCGTCGAGCAGCTTGCCGAGGCCGGTCTGGACCTTGCCGCCGACTTCGGTGGCGGTGCCTTCGATACGTTGTTCGATCATGAGTATATCCTTGAATGGGGGGAAACCGGTGCGGCTACAGGATCAGCGTTTCACGCCCACGCGGGTTCCGCTTTTCGATCTCGACGGGGCCTTTTGTCGCGGTCGGAAACGCGCGAGGATCAGAGCGAAACGGAGAAACCCATGACCGCCCCAGCCATGACCGAACGGCAGAAAAAATGGTTCGCCACGGTGCAGGCCAATCTCGAGGCGAAGACAGGTCGGCCGCTGGCGGTCTGGGTCGATATCCTCAAGGGTTGCCCGGAGACTCGGCCCCGGGCCCAGGCCGCCTGGCTGAAGGCGACCCACGGGATCGGGGCCAATCATGCGGCCATGATCCTTGATGCCGCTCGCCCGGCGGATACGCTTGGCTGGAGCGATGCCGAGGGTCTGCGGACGGCCCTGTGGGCCGAGCCACGCTCGCTGGCCGCGCTGGAGGCCGTCGAACGGATCGCCGCAGACCTGGATGCGATCATCGTTTCCCAGCGCAAGGGCTATACGGCCTTCTCGCGGGAGGTGCAGTTTGCTGCGATGCGACCGTTGAAGGGCGGCGCGGCCCGGCTGGCGATGAAACTGGACCCCGAGGAGTCCGAACGGCTCTCGGCACCGTCCCGCAACGAAAGCTGGTCCGAGCGACTGACGGCGGTGGTCGAACTGGACGGTCCCGGGGCCGTCAATACCGAGCTGGCGGATCTGTTCGCCCGCGCCGCGGGCAATGGTTGATTCCGACGGGATCAGACTGCCAGGGGGCGGAACACGAAATTGAACACATAGCGGGGGGTTTCGACCGCCCTGGTGTGAAAGGTGTCGAGGTCGATCTCCTGCCATGGCGTCAGGCGACCGTTGAACCAGGCGCTGCCGGCATAGCCATAGCTCTCGACCTCGCGGATGAGGTCGGCGATCGGGCGGCCAGTGTGACGTTCCTCCAGCTCGACGACCAGCACCGGGCGCTCGCGCTTCAGCGTTTCCACCGCGCCGGCCAGGACCGCGCATTCGAACCCTTCGACGTCGACCTTGATGAAGCCGACATCGCGGATGTCCAGATCGTCGAGGCGGCAGGTCTGTACCTTGACGATACCATGCGCGCCATCGGCTCCCATGCGGCTCAGTGAGCCGTGCTGGTTAGAATAACCGCGCTTCGTGAGAGGCACGATGAATTCGGCTTCTCCGGCCGTGTCCGAAAGCGCCACCGTGTGCAGATGGACCTGGTTACCCAGCGCCGCCTTGAGACGACTGAACATCTTGGGATTGGGCTCGAACGCATGGACCTCGCGGGCGACCCGCAGCAACGACCATGACCAGACCCCGGAATTGGCCCCGACATCGATCGCTACCCGGTGCGGGTCGACCAGTTCCGGCAACAGCGCCAGTTCCGGTTCACCGCGTCGCAGGGCCCGTCGAACCCGCCATCGCAGTTGAAGGCTCGCCGGTATGAGGCTGTGCCTCAGTTTTTCCTTCAGCGAGAAGGGTGGGGACCATCCGTCCGTCGTCATTCGGGAACCTGCAGCAGATCAGAGTCGGGAAGGTCGGCGTGTGCGGGTCGGGCCGCAGCCTGACCCCGACCCGGTCGTGCGAAGCCCTACGTCCTATAGGGTGAGAGCGTGTTCGCCAATGCGCTGATCTCGGCCTCAACCGCCGGCCGCTCGCCTTCCAGATAGTGGGCGACGGCCCGGCGCAAACCGGGATCGGCGATGAAGTGAGCCGAATAGACCGGTTCCGGCAGATAGCCACGGGCGATCTTGTGCTCGCCCTGGGCCCCGGCCTCAACGCGCGACAGGCGGCGGGCGATGGCGAATTCGATGGCCTGATAATAGCAGAGCTCGAAATGCAGGAAGGGCACGTCTTCCAGCGCCCCCCACTGGCGGCCGTACAGAGCGTTGCGACCGATCAGATTCAGGGCCCCGGCGATCGGTTCCCCGTCGCGGAAGGCCATGACCAGGGCGATCCGGTCGGCCATGGTCGCCCCGATACGACTGAAGAAGTCGCGGGTCAGATAGGGTTGGCCCCATTTGCGCGAGCCGGTGTCCATATAGAAGTTGAAGAAGGCATCCCAATGGGTCTCGGTCAGATCGGAACCGGTCAGCACGCGGATATCCAGACCCGCCTGTGCCTCGCGCCGTTCGCGGCGGATGGTCTTGCGACGGTTCGACGACAGGGCGGCGAGGAAGTCGTCAAAGGTCGCATAGCCAGCGTTGCGCCAGACGAACTGCATGTCCTGTCGCTGCAACAGGCCCGCGTCGCCCATGGCCCGCCATTCGCCTTCGGTCGGGAAATTGACGTGCAGGGATGAGATGCCCAATCGCTCGACCAGGGTCATGGCCCCTTGCAGCAGGGCCGCCCGTACCGGGGCGACGTCGGCGTCGGGGTGCGGCAGAAATCGGGGGCCGGTGGCCGGGGTGAAGGGCACGGCCCCAAGCAGTTTGGGGTAGTAGCGACCACCGGCTCGCTCATAGGCGTCGGCCCAGCTGTGGTCGAAGACGTATTCGCCCTGGCTGTGGCCCTTCAGATAGAGGGGCATGACCCCCAGAACCACGCCCGTCCCGTCCCGCAAGGCCAGATGGCGCGGGGCCCAGCCCTGATGCGGCGCAGCACTGCCGGAGGCTTCGCAAGCGTGCAGAAAATCGAACGAGACGAAGGGATCACCGGTCGGAGCTGCGCAGGCGTCCCAGGCGGCCGCCCCGATGTCGGCGATCTCTTCGTGAACCGTAAGCGTGAAGCTCACTTCACCTCGACGATGGCGTCCACCTCGACGGCGAAACCGAGCGGCAGGCGATAGACGCCGACGGCTGAGCGAGCGTGGCGGCCCTTGTCAGCGAACACCTCGACCATCAGGTCGCTGCAACCGTTGATGACGGCGGGGATGGCAGTGAAATCGCCGGCGGCCTGAACGAAGCCGCCCAGTTTGACGATACGCACGACGCGCTCGAGATCGCCGTCCAGTGCGGCCGAGATCTGGGCCAGTAGATTGACGCCGCACATCCGGGCCGCAGCCTGGGCCTGTTCCGGAGAAACGTCGTCACCGACCGTGCCCTTGATGCCGCCTGCAGCATCGTTCGATAGCTGGCCCGAGATGTGGACCAGGTTTCCGGACCGGACGTAGGGAACGTAGTTGGCGACCGCCTTGGCGGGTTCCGGCAGGTTGATTCCGAGATCGGCGAGGCGGGCGGCGATGGTCATGGCGGGCTCCGTGTTTGTGCGGCGGGACTTAACCCTTCGAATGACAACTGGAAAGCCACCTTCTTTGGCAATGTGTTGCTATGATGGTATGGTGAGCTCTTGCAATCAGGAGGTGAGAGATGCACCGTTTTTGGATGATCGGCGGATTGGCCGCGATCTTACTTTGCTGGACCTGGAGTGCTCAGGCCGCCCAGACAGTCCCTGAACTGACGCAAGACCACGGGCCCGTGGTCACGACGGCTGTGGAAATTCCGGTGACCGAGGTCGCCGAGACGCCGGAGGAAACGGCCTATCTGGATCAGGTAGTCTGTCAGCGTTTGCCACGCGCCGCCAGCCGACTGCCAAGCCGGGCCAGGGTCTGTGATACGCGACGAGCCTGGCGGACAATGGCAATGGACGCGGAAGCTGAAGTGAGCCGCCTTCAGAATATGTCACGCTATAACAATCACGACCCACTCGCACGGCCGCAGTAAGGCCTCGCCCGGCCGAAGAGTGGCGGCTTCCCTGATCTGCGCATCGAGTGCCTGCGCCGCCCCCGCAACCGGCGGAGGGCTCCAAGACCCCGGTCTACCTGTGCGCAGGTGAGACATGTTGGGCATGTCGAGCATGGCGATGGAATCTGCGCGGTTGTGAGCCCGAAAATCATTGCTAAGGTCTCTGAAATTAACCGGAGACGATGAATGCGTGAAATCCGTTTGGCGCTTGCGATCCTGGCTCTACCCTTGTTCTGGGTTGGCGCAGCCCAGGCCCAGGAACAGCCCCAAGCCCCTGGTGGCGGCGCTGTCGCTACGGTAACGGTCGAGGCTGAGGCGGCTCAGGATGAGGTCGTATGCCGAGCCGAGCCACGGGCGGCCAGTCGGCTGCAAACCCGCGCCCGGGTGTGCAAGACGCGACGTGAATGGCGGGAATTCGATGAACGAGCCGCGGTCGCGGCGGCCAGCACACAAAACCGGGACCGTTACGCACCCCGAAGTGATCCCGCCAGACCGCAGTGATCTGGCCCTGATTGACGGTGTCAGTCAGGGCCGGTCTTGCTGCGCTGTTTCAGGCTGCGTCCGGCCACGACCGCGTCCTTGCCGAACTTCATGCGCAGGGCGTCGATCGTGGTCTCGGTCTTGAGGGTGCGGACCTCGGGGCTTTCGAACAGGGCTGCGGGCGCATCCACGGCATCGGTCACATCGGTCATGCCGATGCCGATCAGCCGGTAGGGGCGTCCCAGTTCGGGGGTCAGCAGGGCGCGGCCTGAGGCAAACAGGGCCCGGGCGGTCTGGACAGGTTCGGGCAGGCTGACGCGGCGGGTCACGATCCGGAAGTCAGTACCGCGCAGTTTCAGCACCAGCACGCGGCTGGCGACGCCGTCGCGGCGGGCCTTTGAGGCCAGTTTCTCGCACAGGGGCCAGAGTTCGGCCTCCAGCTCGGCGACGCTCGTCAGATCGTGGTTGAAGGTGGTCTCGGCGCTCATGCCGCGGCGATCGTGATCAGGGCTGACCGACCGGGCGTCGCGGCCGTGGGCCAGTTCATACAGGCGCAGGCCGGACTCGCCATAGCGTCGCACCAGATCGCGCAGGTCGGCGGCAGCCAGGTCACCAATGGTGTTGAAGCCGTCGCTGCGAAGCCGGGCCGAGAACACCGGGCCGACGCCGGGCAGGATCGAAACGGGACGCGGTGCCAGCAGGGCCTGGGCCTCGCTGCCGATGACGGAAAAACCACGTGGCTTGTCCAGTTCGGACGCGATCTTGGCGAGAAAACGATTGGGGGCCAGGCCGATCGAGACTGACAGGCCGATCTCGTCCTCGATCCATTTCTGCAGACGGATCAGTTGCAGCGCCGGTGGTCCGCCGTTCAACCGTTCAGTGCCCGACAGGTCGATCCAGGCCTCGTCCAGTGACAGGGTCTGGACCAGGGGGGTCAGCTTGCCGATCGCGGCGAAGATCCGCGCGCTCTCCGTCTTGTATTTGCTGAAGTCCGGCTTGATCACCACCGCATCCGGACAGGCCTTCAGCGCCTTGAACATCGGCATGGCCGAGCCGACCCCGTACTGGCGCGCGACATAGCAGGCGGTGGAAACCACGCCGCGCTTACCGCCGCCGATGATCACGGGCCGGTCCCGCAGTTCCGGCCGGTCGCGCTTTTCCACCGAGGCATAGAAGGCGTCACAGTCGAGGTGGGCGACCGAAAGCCTGTCCAGTTGATCGTGAACGATGACGCGTCGGGAATCGCAGACGGGGCAGCGCGTCAGTCGCTGGTCCGCGCTCCACAGGCAGTCACGGCAGATGGCCCGTATCGGCACGGTGACGGATCTCCCGGTGCAGCTTCACCCCAACTTAAGACTGGATAGGTCAGAGTGCACGTGAAGAAGGCGCAAAGCCTCCGCGTTGCCGCGCATTCTGGATGAGGCAAACAGGGCCGGGTGAACATGTCCAAGACAGTCCTCATCGTTGAGGATAACGAGCTGAACATGAAGCTGTTTCATGATCTGCTTGATTCCCAGGGCTACCAGACGCTGCAGACCCGCGAAGGGCTGTCGGCCCTGGCGCTCGCGCGCGAACACCGGCCTGATCTGATCCTGATGGATATCCAGTTGCCCGAGATATCGGGGCTGGAGGTCACGAAATGGCTGAAGGATGACGTGGATCTGGCCCATATTCCGGTGATTGCCGTGACCGCCTTCGCGATGAAGGGGGATGAGGAACGGATCCGCCAGGGCGGCTGCGAGGCCTATATTTCCAAACCGATTTCCGTGATGCATTTCCTTGAGGTCGTGCGCAAACATCTCGGCGTGTCCGAGGTCGCGGAACACACATGACTGCGCGAATTCTTGTTGTAGATGACGTTGACGTCAACGTCCGGCTGCTCGAAGCCAAGCTGACCCTGGAATATTATGACGTCCTGGGCTGCCATGACGGGGTTACCGCCCTGGCAATCGCGGCCGAGGAACAGCCGGACATCATCCTGCTGGACGTCATGATGCCGGGCATGGATGGTTTCGAGACCTGCCGCCGGCTCAAGGCCGATGAATCCACCCGCCACATTCCGGTTGTTCTGGTGACGGCACTGGACGGGCGCGGAGACAAGCTGCGGGGCCTTGAGGCCGGGGCCGACGATTTCATCACCAAGCCGATCGATGACCTCATTCTGATGGCCCGGGTTCGTTCGCTGCTGCGTCTGAAGTCGGTGATGGACGAACTGCGCGAACGTGAGGAAAGCGGCCGTCGGATCGGCGTCGATACCGACAATGGGGGACGGCTGCGCGGTGCCGGGGGGCGCATTCTGGTCGCCGATGACAATGAGCTCCAGGCCACTCGTATCGTTGAACATCTGGCAACTGACCACCGACCGGTGGTCGAGGGCGATCCGGCGGAAGCCCTGATCGCGGCGCGCAGCCCGATCGATCTGATGATCATCAATGTGTCGAGCTCAGGTTTTGATGGGCTGCGGTTGATCGCCCAGGTCCGGTCCAGCGACGTCTCGCGCCGGGTCCCCATTCTGGCGGTGGTCGATCCGGCCGACCGGCCGCGCCTGGTCAAGGCGCTGGAGTTGGGGGCCAATGACATTCTGGCCAAGCCGGTCGATACGGAAGAGCTCGCGGCCCGGGCCCGACTGCAGGTTCGCCGCAAGCGCTACACCGACTATCTGAAACAGAAGCTCGATTACAGCCTCGAGATGGCGGTGACTGATGCCCTGACCGGACTGCATAACCGTCGCTATATGGCCAGCCAGCTGGACGCCATGGTCAAGCGGGCCGGGCAGGGGGGCAGTGAAGTCGCGGTGCTGGTGATGGATATCGATCACTTTAAGGCAGTCAATGACGGGTTCGGTCACGACGCCGGTGATGAGGTGCTGCGCGAATTCGGGGTGCGACTGGCCACAAATGTGCGTGCGATCGACCTGCCGTGCCGGGTCGGTGGCGAGGAATTCGTCGTGATCATGCCGGGAACGAACCTGGAAGACGCTGTGCGGATTGCGGACCGGATTCGTCGGGATGTGGCCGCGACGCCGTTCCCGATCATGAGTGGGGCCGAACACCTGACCATCACCATCTCCATCGGTGTTGCCGTCACCGAGGGTGGGTCAGATTCGCCCGAGGCCCTGCTGAAGCGGGCCGACGAGGGGGTCTATGAGGCCAAGGCGCACGGTCGCAACAAGGTCATTTCCCGCGTCGCCTGACGCATAGCAAAACGCCCGGCCTTGCGACCGGACGCTGCCAACGCCGTTCAGACAGGTCCGGGCGACGCGTCAGTGCGACCGCCCGGCAACCGTCCTACTTGATCTTGCCTTCCTTGAACTCGACGTGCTTGCGCACGACCGGGTCGTATTTCTTGACGAGCATTTTCTCGGTCATGGTCCGTGCGTTCTTCTTGGTGACGTAGAAGAAGCCGGTGTCAGCCGTGGAATTCAGGCGGATCTTGATGGAAGCCGGTTTGGCCATCGGAATTACCTCTGCGACGGCGAAAGCCGCTGAAATTAGGAGCGCGGAACATACTCGGGAAGCCGCCGAAGTCAACGGCCCGTCGCGGATGGTCCGGTCCGCCCGCGACGGAGTTGCCCACCGGATACCCGAGAGCCGGCCTGACCCTGGATGAGGCCCTTGTCAGAAACAGGGTGCAGCCTTCGGCAAGGCGGGTCTAGTCTGCAGGTATGAAACACATCGCCTCCAGCCTTCTGGCCTTCGCTATCCTCGCCCTGTCGGCCTGTACCTCCATACCGGGCCCCGGTTCGCCGCAGGACGCCTTTTTCGCCCGCCTGACCGATCTTTGCGGACAGACGTTCGAGGGGCAGCTGGTGACAACCGACCCGACCGACGCGGGCATGGCCAGTCAGCGGCTGCTGATGCAGGTCAGGGATTGTTCGGCCGATGAAATCCGCATTCCCTTTCAGGTCGGCGAGGACCGGTCGCGGACCTGGGTCGTGACCCGTACGTCGGACGGACTCCGACTGAAGCACGATCATCGCGATCCCCAGGGGCGACCGGACGGGCTGCACTGGTACGGGGGCGACACGGTTAGCCCCGGCACGGTCGAGCGTCAGGAGTTTCCTGTCGACCAGTTCTCGATCGATCTGTTCAACGCCGGCAACGCCGCTGTTTCGACCACCAATGTCTGGGCCATGGAGGTCCACCCCGGCCGGGTGTTTGCCTATGAATTGCGCCGGGAGAACCGGCATTTCAGGGTCGAGTTCGATCTGAGCCGGCCATTGACTGACTAGACAGCTCGCCCGGCGTCACCGGTGCTCGACAACGTGCCGCCCGCGCACCATCCGCACAAAGGGCAGGGGCCGGTTCGGTACCTGCAGGCGTTCGGCGATCTCCCCCAGCACGAATCGGGTGATGGCCGGCAGGTCCAGGGTCCGGGCCTCGGCCATCGGTAGCCAGGCGATCTCGTCCAGCTCGCCGGAGCCGGCGGTCGGCTCTGGGTGAAGCAGGGCCTCGGCCGAGGCCAGGAAGAAGCGAGCGTCGAACCGGCGAGTCCGCCCCGGCGGGGTAATGGCCCTAGCGACATAGGTCAGGGCCGACAGGTCCGGCAGGGCCCCCGCAGCCCGATAGTCGCGCCAGCAGCCGGTGACAGGGGCCGCAGGGGCCGATCGCCCCAGAATTAGACCGGTCTCCTCAAAGGTCTCGCGCACGGCGGCCAGAGCCAGGGCCCGGGCTCGGCGGGCGTCGGTCTCACGGGTCAGCCGTCGCAGGGCCTCGGGCGTCAAACTGCCGCCATCAGCAGCAGTGAAGTCTGCCCGTTCGATACGGCCACCGGGAAAGACCCATTTGGAGGCCATGAAGACATGACCGGGCGCGCGGCGGCCCATCAGAACCTCGGCACCCTTCGTCCTCGTCCGGGTCAGGATCAGTGTGGCGGCGTCCTTCGGCCGTTGGCGACCGCCGACGCGCGGGGCGTCAGCCAGGTCCCGGGCAGCATCAAAGGGTTCAGTCGGTGTAGCGGTCACCCTCGACAATTAGCACGTTCAGGTCACGTGTCGGGGTGTAGTTGGTGTAGCGGACCTCGAATTGGGTCGGGCCGATCCGGCGCACGCCTTGGCCGCAGAAGCTCACAACGTTGTTTGTGGATCCCTTGTCGACCACCAGCCGGAAATCGCGGATCGGGCCGGACCAGTTGGCCCCCGTGACCAGGGTGTAGTCCAGCCATGTCTCCGGCATCTGGGTCTCGTCCGCCTGCTTGTCTGCGATGGCCGAACGTACCGCTTCGTCGACACAGTATTCATCGCGGTAGTGATCCGGTATTTCCTCGTTTCTCCAGTCCCGGGTCGCTGAGGTTCCCCCGGGTACCGGAATGTAGAGGTGCTGGATTTCGATCTCCGCGCCGGGCGCAAAATACTGGGTCCAGTAGTGGGTCGTCTTCAGGGTCCACAGACCGATGCTGGTTCGAACGCCATCGTTATGGATGTTGCTGTCGAGCAGGCCGTCGGCGACCAGTTTGGCGATCTGGGCTTCCGAAAGATCGGCGACGGGTCCCTCCAGGGCGTCCCAATATGGGTTCAGCGGCAAGCCGAGCCGTTGCAGTCGACGGGTGACGTCGACGCCGTTCAGCATCGCCTTCTGCTCGACCTGCGTGTCCACGGAATAGCCGTCGATCCGCGTGATGAACGGCAGCGCCCGCATGGGATCCGGAATCGGTCCGCGAATACTGCCCATCCAGTCCGGCTCGATGTCCGGCATCGGGAAGGCCACGATGGTCTCGATGCCCTCGTCGGTGTGGTTGAGGAAACGATAGGTAACCCGAACCTCGTTCATCGACAGGAACAGGTCCTCGGACAGCATGGTGATGCCGTCGGTGCGTTCGAACACCAGTCCTCCGGCCTTCAGCGAGGCCACAGTGTCATTGGCGGCCGCCGGCGGAGCCAGCAGCAGGGTTGTGATCAGGGCCACGGCGGCGGCGAGACGGTTCATCGGCATCCTCCCGGTCAGAAACCGAGGGTAGCCGAAGCGTAACCGGAACCGAAACCTGTCAATTCGTGAAGTCGCGGGGTCCGCTCAGCGTCGCTTGCCCTTGCGCACGCCCTTCAGACCGCCGGAGGGCGGCTTGGGGCCACCCGGACGCTTGCTGCCGCGCTTGGGCGGGCCGTTGCCGCCGGGCCCCCTGTCGCGTGCGCGCGTTCCGTAGCGCGGTGCCGGGGCGTTGGGATCGCGCGGGGCGGGGTCGCTGAGCATTTCGAACAGCAGGCCGCCGGTGATGGGCGTGGCTTCCTTCAGCTTGACCTCGACCTGCCGCCCCAGGGTCCAGCGCTGGCCGCTGCGCTCGCCGATCAGGGCGTGGGCGCGGTCGTCGTGGTGGAAATACTCATTGCCCAGCGACGACACAGGGCACAGGCCGTCGGCCCCGGTCTCCTCCAGTCGCACGAACAGGCCGAAGCGGGTCACGCCGGTGATGCGGCCGGGGAAGGTGGCCCCGACCCGGTCCTCGAGGAAGGCGGCGATATAGCGGTCCATCGCATCGCGCTCGGCGGCCATCGAGCGACGCTCGGTCGTGGTCACCTGTTCGGCGATGGCCGGCAGTTCCGCCACCTCGCGGTCGGTCAGCCCGTCCTTGCCCAGCCCCAGGGCGCGGATCAGGCCCCGGTGCACGATCAGGTCGGAATAGCGCCGGATCGGTGAGGTGAAATGAGCGTAGCGATCGAGGTTAAGGCCGAAATGGCCGATGTTGTCGGGGCTGTAGATGGCCTGCATCTGGCTGCGCAGCACCACCTCGTTGACGACGTCCGCGTGGGGCGTGTCGCGAGTCTCGTCCAGCAGCTTGTTCAGCCGTTTGGTGGTCGGGGCCTCGCCCTTGTTCCACGGCTTGCCGATGGTCTGCAGGAAGTCGGCCAGGTTGAAGGTCTTCTCCTGACTGGGCGTGTCGTGGATGCGGTAGATCAGCGGCGTGCGCTTCTGCTCCAGCGTCTCCGCGGCGCAGACGTTGGCCTGGATCATCATTTCCTCGATCAGGCGATGCGCCTCCAGCGACTTGCGCGGCTCGATGGCGGCGATGCCGCCGTCCGGGGCCATGATGATGCGTCGTTCCGGGCTCTGGATCGCCAGCGGGCTGCGCTTCAGCCGGCCCTTCAGCATGGTGTGATAGGCGTTCCACAGCGGATAGAGGATGGCGTCCATGATCGGGCCGGTGGCATCGCCCGGCTGGCCGTCGATCGCCTCCTGCGCCTGTTCGTAGGACAATTTGGCGTGCGACCGCATCAGGCCGCGCACGAAGCGGTGGCCCGTCTTGCGGCCATCCTTGTCGAAGATCATCCGCACGGCCAGACAGGCGCGGTTCTCGCCCTCCTTCAGGGAGCACAGGCCGTTGGACAGGGTTTCGGGCAACATCGGCTCGACCCGGTCGGGGAAATAGGTCGAATTGCCCTTGGCCCGGGCCTCGCGATCCAGCGAGGTATTGGGCCGGACATAGGCGGCGACGTCGGCGATGGCGACCCAGACGATCCAGCCATCGGGATTCTTCGCGTCTTCGTCCCTGTGGGCATAGACGGCGTCGTCATGGTCGCGGGCGTCGGCCGGGTCGATGGTGATGAAGGGGATTTCGCGCAGATCCTCGCGTCCCTTCAGAGTCGGCAGGGCCTGATCGAGGGCCTCCTGTTCGACGGCCTCGGAAAAGCCGGTCGGGACGCCGTGGGCGTGAATGGCGATCAGGGAGGCGGCCCGGGGGTCATCCTCACGGCCGACGGTCTCGAGAATTTTGCCGCGCTTGGGCCCGTAGCGCTGTGCGCCCTTCTCGATGGATGCCAGCACCAGGTCGCCGTCCCTCAGGTCGGCGGCCTGCAGCGACGGGATGACCAGCACGTCCTTCGAGCGCCGGTCGACCGGTTCAACCCGGGTCTCCTTATTGGATTTGCGGATAACGCCGAGGACGCGATTGGTGCCGGCGTCCAGCGCCTTGATCAGCCGCGCCTCCCAACCGTCCCCGGCCTTGACGAATTTGACCAGCAGTCGGTCGCCCATGCCCGGGGCGGGGGCAGACCTGGGTCCGCTGTCCGGCACCAACACGGCCCGGGGCGCATCGGCCGCCCCGTCGACGAGCTGCACATACATGTCGCCGTCCACGTCGCGTTCGACCACATCGGCGACGCCCACTGGCGGCAGGTCACCGGCGGGGGAGAAGGTCTTGCGACCTCGCTTGCCCAGCAGACCTTCGGCTTCCAGCTCGCGCATCATTTCGCGCAAACGGCGGCGATCCTCGCCCTTGAGGCCGAAATGGCGGGCGATATCGGTTTTTTCGGCCCCTCCGGCTTCTGTGAGGAAGGCGAGGAGGGTGGTTTTGTCGGGGAGGCCCGATGCGGGCCTGCGGGGTGTTTTTGTCATTGAGTTCCTATGTAGTGTGCTTCGCCCCAAAGGGCTAAATCTTGCGTGGGTTGACCTTGTCGGGTCTGACGATCAGCTTCCGCCGCGAACGCTCACGGAGTCGATGAATGTCACTGTCCGCCAAACCTGTTCTCAGCGCCCCGGTCGGATCCTTGCTGGACCTGATCGGTCTGACGCCGATGGTTGAGGTGAAGAACATCGACACCGGTCCGTGCCGGCTGTTCCTGAAGCTGGAATCCCAGAACCCGGGCGGGTCGATCAAGGATCGCATCGCCCTGTCGATGATCGACGCGGCCGAGAAGGAAGGCTTCCTCAAGCCCGGCGGCACCATCGTCGAGGCGACGGCGGGCAATACCGGCCTGGCCCTGACCCTGGTCGGTCAGGCCAAGGGCTATAAGGTGCTGCTGGTCATTCCGGACAAGATGTCCAAGGAGAAGATCCAGCATCTGCGGGCCATGGGCGCGGATGTACGCCTGACCCGCTCGGACGTGCCGCATGGCCACCCGGAATATTACACCGACATGGCCGAGCGTCTGGCGCAGCAGATTCCGGGTGGCTTCTACGTCAACCAGTTCGCCAATGACGCCAACTCCCTGGCCCATTTCACCACCACCGGCCCCGAGATCTGGGAACAGATGGGCCACGATATGGACGCCTATGTCGCCGGCATCGGCTCGGGCGGGACCATCACCGGGGTCGCCCAGTATCTGAAGAGCGTCGGCTCCAAGGCCGAGATCATCCTCGCCGACCCGACCGGCTCGGTGCTGGCGGGTATCGTCAATGAGGGCATTCCGGGGCCGGAAGGCAGTTATACGGTCGAGGGTATCGGTCAGAATTTCGTGCCTGACACCGCCCATATGGATTTGATCGACAAGGCCTATTCCATTCCGGATGCCGAGGCGATCGCCACCGTGCGCGATCTGCTGTTGAAGGAAGGCATTCTGGCCGGGTCCTCCTCGGGCACACTGGTCGCCGCCGCCCTGCGCTGGTGCCGTGAACAGACCGGACCCAAGCGCTGCGTCACCTTCGTCTGCGACACCGGGGCCAAATATCTGTCCAAGGTCTACAACGACGCTTGGCTGGCCGATCAGGGCCTGGGCGAGCGCGACATCCATGGCGACCTGTCCGATCTGATCCACCGCAAATACGCCAAGGGTGATGTGGTCATGGCCGGCCCTGACGATACGCTGGACACGGTGTTCAAGCGCATGCGTGGTGCCGACGTTTCGCAGCTGCCGGTGATCCAGGACGGTCGTCTGGTCGGCATCGTCGACGAGAGTGATCTGATCCATGTCATGAACACCGACGAGGTCACCCGCAAGGAACGCTTCAGCAAGCCGGTCGGCACGGTGATGACCCGCGATCTCGATACGGTTCAGGTCAATGAGCCGCTGGACGCCCTGATCCCCCTGTTCGACCGCGACCGGGTGGCCATCGTGCTGGACGGCGAAACCTTTGTCGGCCTGATTACCCGTACCGATCTGATCAACCATCTCAGCCTGAACCGGTAAGCCCATGGCCAATATCAAGAACCATCAGGGCTTTTCGACCCGTGCCATTCATGCCGGCCAGCGCCCCGACCCGACCACGGGCGCGGTGATGACGCCGATCTACGCCACCTCGACCTATGCCCAGGAAAGTCCGGGCGTGAACAAGGGCTATGAATACGCCCGCGGCAAGAACCCGACGCGTGAGGCCTTTGAGGCCTGTATCGCCGATCTGGAGGGCGGAATTCAGGGCTTCGGTTTCGCCTCGGGCATGGCCGCGACCTCGACGGCGCTGGAGCTGCTGGACGCCGGGTCGCACATCGTCACCGGCGATGACCTGTACGGCGGCTCATGGCGGCTGTTCGAGCGGGTGCGTCGTCGCTCGATGGGTCTGGACTTCGCCTATGTCGATCTCAGCGACATCGCCGCCGTCGAGGCCGCGATCACGCCGAAGACGAAGATGCTGTGGGTCGAGACCCCGACCAATCCGATGATGAAGATCGCCGACATCGCCGCCCTGTCAAAGGTCGCGAAGGCCCATGGTCTGCTTCTGGTGGTCGACAATACCTTCGCCACCCCCTGGTGCCAGCAGCCGCTGGCTCTCGGGGCCGATGTGGTCATGCATTCGGCGACCAAATATCTGAACGGTCACTCGGACATCATCGGTGGCGTGCTGGTGGCCGGGAACACCGAGGTCGCGGCCGAGATCAAATTCCTGCAGAATTCGGTCGGCGGGGTCATGGGCCCGTTCGACGCCTTCCTCGCCAATCGTGGCCTGAAGACGCTCGGTCTGCGCATGAAGGCTCATTGCGACAACGCCCTGACCATCGCCCGCTGGCTGGAAGAGCGGAAGGGCGTGGCCCGGGTCATCTACCCCGGCCTCATCAGCCATCCGCAGCATGAATTGGCCGGCCGCCAGATGCGCGGCTTCGGCGGCATGGTCTCGGTGGTCATCGACGGAGATCTGGCGCGCACGCGTCGGGTGCTGGAGCGGGTCGCCGTCTTCACCCTGGCCGAGTCGCTGGGCGGGGTCGAAAGCCTGGTCAACCACCCGGCCATCATGACCCACGCCTCGGTGCCCAAGGCGCTGCGTGACGCCGGCGGTGTGACGGAAAACCTGATCCGCCTGTCGGTGGGGGTCGAGGACGTTGAGGACCTGATCGCAGATCTGGATCAGGCCCTGTCCTGAAACGTCAGCTCGCGGTCGCTTCGGCGGCTGCGGCAACCTTCTTCTTGGCCGGGGCGCGTTTCTTGGGCGCGGCCTTGACGACGGGCTCGGCACCGTCGGCGACGACGACCTTCTTCTTGGCCGGGGCGCGCTTCTTGGCCGGCGGCTTGGCGGCGATGCGGGCCGCGAACTCGGCCTCGATCAGCGGCAGGATCTCGTTGGCGGAAGCGATCTGTCCCGCCGTACCACGACCCAGCAGACGTTCCGCATTGGCGCGGAGGGTCTTCAGGTCGGCGTCGGGCATCGCCGGTATCATCTCGGACAGAGGGGTCATCGGCGTACTCCATTGAAAAACAGCTTCAGGGCCGGCGCAAACAGCACCGGCCCGTCAGCCCAGATAGCGGCCGAAGCCGCCGAAACCGGATTTACTCGGCAGCCTTCAGCTGGGTGGCCGATTCCTTGCCGGTCTTGCGATCGCGCTCGACTTCGAAGGAAATCTTCTGGCCTTCATCAAGGCTGTTCAGCTCGGAAACCTCGACAGCGGTGACGTGGACGAAAACGTCCTTGCCGCCGTCATCGGGCTGGATGAAGCCGTAGCCTTTAGTGGAATTGTACCATTTTACAGTGCCGGTAGCCATTTTCAGGACCTCCATTAGCGTTGGCCGCAGGAAAAAGCTCCTGTGCGGCCTGTCGGGTCTGAATGGGATCGGCTTTTTGACCTCGGTGCGCGATGCAAAGGGCAGCAGCGTTACGCAGAGAGATCGACGATCTTCATGTGGGCGTAGTCCGCATCAATAGCAAGGACGACGCGAATTCTGTTGGACGGCGCTTCCTGAACTGGAAGGCATCGTCCGGATGCAAAAACGGCGGCTGCGTCAGGGACGTAGCCGCCGTTCAGTGCGTTATCTAGCCGACAGTCTTGAGTTGACCGGCCGATTCCTTGCCCGTGCGACGGTCGCTTTCGATCTCGTAGGAGATCTGCTGACCTTCGTTCAGGCCGTTCAGACCAGCGGCCTCGACGGCCGAGATGTGGACGAACACGTCCTTGCCACCGTCATCGGGTTGGACAAAGCCATAGCCCTTGGTGGAGTTGAACCATTTTACAGTGCCGGTAGCCATTTTCAGGACCTCCGTTAGAATTGGCCGCAGGAAATAGCTCCTGATCGGCCTGTCGGGTCTGAATGGATCGGCTTTAGACCTCGGTGCGGATGCAAAGGGGTGCAAGAGCGTGACGCAGTGAGATCGACGTTTAGCCTTGTGACGTGCCTTTCGGACGAAAGCAAGGCTTCTGGATTTCAGTCCAGATCGTCGTCGTCGTCGTCATCGGACCCAGCAACGGCGGTGATTTCTTCTTCCGAGGCCACGTAATTCTGCTGGCACAGCTTGCGCAGGGCCCCGGTCAGGGAAGAACCGTACAGGTTTTCCTGAACCCGCTCATGGCCTTCGGACTGCAGCTTCTGCTTGATGTCACCGACGGTGCGGCAGTCTCCACCTTCAGCGAGCTGATAGGCGCGTTCGATGGTCGTCGGGCGAAAGTTCATTTTCGCAAGATGGACGCTGGTGCCCGAATTGGCCAGAGCGATCAGAAGGAGAAGGTCATTTCTCCGACCACCGCCGACGCATACTGTTCGCCCGGCAGGTTGGCGTCCGTATCATAGTAGCGGAGATCGAAGTCGACATTGTGGGTCACGGCATAGGTCATCCCGGCGTTCCAGCCGGTGTAGTCGACACTGTTGTCCTGCTCGCGGCGGCCAATGGCGGCCGTGCCCGACAATTTGTCGGTGAAGTCCCAGCCGAGGCGACCCTCGATCCAGGTCCAGGCCAGCGACGACCCCGTGTTGTCCGGTGAATACTGGATCAGCAGCCGGGCCTTGGCCGGCCCGATCGAGCGGGAAACCTTGCCGGTGAACTCCCAGGAATCGGCGTCATAGCCGGCAGCCGCATCGACCTGCCATTTGTATTTGGCGTTCAGGTCCACGTCGAAGCCGGCGATCTCGGGGCGGATGCCGGCGTTGACGGCGGCTTCCAGGTTCGAACCGCTCGAGCTGCGGATCGTCTCGAAGGACGGGCCGGCATAGACGAAGCCATCAGCGCTTTCCCATTGGGCCAGGCCGAAGACATAGGCGTCACCGTCCGATTTGGAGGCGTCCTTGGACCGGTTGTCGGTCCCGGCCCCGATGACGAATGCCCATGATCCCATGGCCCCCGTGTCCTGGGCATGGGCCGCCGCAGGCAGGACAAGGGTGACGGCGGTCGCGATCAGCAGGGGGCGAATCATTTCCGGACCTCGTTGTGAAGGAGGAGGCCTCTAGCCGTATTTCCCGAGAAATTCATCACGCGCGGTCGACATTTCTTCGCGCATCCGGCGCACCAGATCCGCCACCGGCAGGACGTCATGCACCGAGGCCGAGCCCTGACCCGCCGACCACACCGTCTTCCAGGCCTTGGCCTCGTCGGCCATGTCGAGCTTGTGCTCGGGCAGGGATTTCGGATCGATGCCGTTGGCGACCAGCGACGGGGTCAGGAAATTGGCCGGGATGCCGGACACGGCCGGGGTGTAGGTGATGTCCGTGGCCCCGGCGTCGACGATCATCTGTTTGTATTCGCCCTGGGCCATCGACTCCGTGGTCGAGATGAAGCGGGTGCCCATATAGGCGAAATCCGCCCCCATCATCAGGGCGGCGGCGACGTCCGACCCGGTCGACAGGCAGCCGGACAGGATGATGGTGCCGTCGAAGAAGGACCGGACCTCATTGACCAGGGCGAAGGGATTGACCACCCCGGCATGGCCACCGGCCCCGTTGGCCACCAGGATCAGGCCATCGACGCCCGCCTGGGCCGCCTTGCGGGCGTGACGGACATTGGCGATGTCATGGAAGACCACGCCGCCGTAGCCGTGCACCGCATCGACCACGTCGCGCACCGCGCCCAGCGAGGTGATGATCAGCGGCACCTTCTCCTCGACCGAGACCATCATGTCGGTCATCAGACGCGGATTGGTCGGGTGGACGATGTGATTGACCCCGAAGGCGGCGGCGTCGGGCGTCAGGCGACCCTTGATCTCCTGCACCCAGTCCCGATAGCCGTCGGTGCTGCGCTGGTTGAGTGACGGAAAGGTGCCGATGACCCCGGCGTTGCACGCCTCGACCACCAGATCGGGCCCCGACACCAGAAACATCGGCGCGGCGATGACCGGCAGCTTCAGACCTTTTTGCAGCGACGCCGGAATGGTCATGGTGTTTCCCCGTTTTGATTGACCACGGATAGCGGGCTGTCGTGGGGGAAGGCAAATCCGGCGGCGGTCGAGGGTCGAAAAAACCGAGTCCAAAGAGTCCACGGATTTCAAAGCCGGGATCGGGCATGGACTCGAAAAAACAGAGTCCAAAGAGTCCAATCCGGCATGGGCGAGCGGCTGGCCGGGTCGTCGTTACACCCTTGCACGGCGCTACGTCAGATACGGTCGTGGTGACGGGCGTGGGTGTTGGCGCTACAGCGAACTCATGACCACAGACACCTCAGGCCTCTCCCAGCTCGGCCAGCACACCGAACAGCCCGTCAGCCCGGAAACGGCCCGGCTGGAGCGCGTGCCCAATCCCCATGCCGGCACCCTGTATCTGGCCCGCTTCACCGTGCCGGAGTTCACCAGCCTGTGCCCGGTCACCGGCCAGCCGGACTTCGCCCATATCGTCATCGACTATGCGCCGGGAGACTGGCTGGTCGAGTCCAAGAGCCTGAAGCTTTATCTGACCGCCTTCCGCAATCACGGGGCCTTCCACGAGGACTGCACCGTGGCCATCGGCAAGCGGATCGCCGATCTGCTGGACCCGAAATGGTTGCGTATCGGCGGCTACTGGTACCCGCGCGGCGGCATCCCGATCGACGTCTTCTGGCAGACCGGCGTCGCGCCGGAGGGGCTGTGGCTGCCGGACCAGGGCGTGCCGACGTATCGCGGGCGGGGCTGACCATCTGGTGACCGAGCCTCGCCGCCTTCCACTCGAACACTGGGGCCGCCATTGGCTGGGTCGCCTGCAGGACTGGGCGGACCAGGCGGCGTGGTCCCGTCGCGCCTTCGAATTCCTGATGTTCGGGATCAAACAGGGCTGGGCCTGTCTGTTCGGCGGGGCGATGCTGGCCCTGCTGGTCGGCACCCATCTGTGGTGGCCGCAGACCGCGCCGGTGGCGCGCTACGACTTTCTCGTGGTCGCCGCCGTGGCCATTCAGGCGGCGATGCTGTGGCTGAAGCTGGAGAGCTGGGAGGAGGCGCGGGTCATCCTCGTCTTCCACATCGTCGGCACGATCATGGAGCTGTTCAAGACCACCCAGGGCTCATGGATCTATCCCGAGGACAGCCTGTTGCGCATCGGCATGGTGCCGCTATTCTCGGGCTTCATGTATGCGGCGGTCGGCAGTTATATCGCCCGCATCTGGCGCATCTTCGATATCCGCTTCACCCACTATCCGCCGCTGTGGACCACGTGGAGTCTGGCGGCGGCCATCTATGTCAATTTCTTCGCCCATCACTGGCTGCCCGACATCCGGCTAGGCCTGTTTGCAATGACGGCGCTACTGTTCGGTCGCGGCTGGTTCTATTTCACCCCCGATCGCACCCGGCGGTCGATGCCGTTTCTGCTCGGTTTCTTTCTGGTCGCCCTCTTCATCTGGTTCGCCGAGAACCTGGGTACCTATGCCCGGGCCTGGGTCTATCCGGGGCAGGATGACGGCTGGACCCCGGTGTCCCTGGCCAAGCTGGGTAGCTGGTTCCTGCTGATGATGATCAGCGTGGTGCTGGTGTCGCTGGTGCACAGACCACAGGCGGAGGAGTCACGATGAGCGACGGCTGGGAGGAATCGGCGGCGGCCTGGATCGCCGACATGGGCGACGCCGGTGACTTTGGCCGTCGGTTTGTGATGGACGCGCCGATGATGGCGCGGGTTCGCCTGCGTCCCTGGCGTCGGGCGCTCGACGTCGGCTGCGGCGAGGGACGCTTCTGTCGCATGATGAAAACCGAGGGCGTCGAGGCGGTCGGGATCGACCCGGCGCGGAGCCTGATCGACCAGGCGCGGGCGCTCGACCCCCAGGGCGATTACCGCGTCGAGGCGGCGGAAGCCTTGAGCTTCGGAGACGGCGCGTTCGACCTGATCGTCAGCTATCTGTCGCTGATCGACATTCCGGATGCGCGCGCGGCGATCAGCGAGATGGCGCGGGTGCTGGCTCCGGGCGGGACATTGCTGATCGCCAATCTGAACGGGTTCAACACGGCGGGCGACGCGCTCGACCTGGGCTGGACGACGCTGGCGGACGGACGCCGCGCGCATGCGATGGACCACTATCTGGAGGAACGGTCGGCCTGGATATCCTGGCGTGGGATCCGCATCCGGAACTGGCACCGACCGCTGTCGACCTACATGGGGCTGCTGCTGGAACAGGGGCTGGTGCTCACCCATTTCGCCGAGCCGGCCGCGCGTGGCGGCGACCCCGCCAGAACCGCGCACTACAACCGGGCACCGTGGTTCCTGATGATGGAGTGGCGAAAACCCGACAGCGGCAACCAGCCCGGTTCGTGACGTTCGGTGTCGCCGGGCGGCGGGTTTATGCCTGTCCCTTGTTCGGAACAGCAGTGAATGCGGCTAGGGCAGACGCGTGATTTTAGTGGCCATGTCAGGACGCGGGCGTTCCAGCGGGGGCTCGGTCAGGCTGCCGATATGGATGAAGCCGGCGATACGCTCACCCGCACCGACGCCGAACAGGACGACGGCCTCGGGGTCATAGCTGTACCAGTCGGTGATCCAGCTGGTGGCGAAGCCCAGGGCATTGGCCGTGTGCTCCAGATTCATGCACACGGCCCCGGCCGACAATTCCTGTTCCCAGACCGGGACCTTGTGGTCCTGAACCGGCGTGGAAATCACCAGAATCGTCAGCGGCGGACTGGTCAGTTTGGCGAGGGTGGCACGCGCCGGGTCGGGCTGGGGCTGGCGCGCGGCCAGAAGCTCCAGCCGGGTCGCCAGCCCGGCGCGGCTCTGCGGGCCCAGCACCACGAAGCGCCACGGAAACAGCTTGCCGTGATCGGGGGTGCGAGCGCCCAGCGTCAACAGGGTCTCGATCTCGTCCGGGGTCGGGCCGGGAACCGTCAGCTGTTGCGCCGCGGCCGAGCGGCGGACGGCCAGACGTTCCAGCTGGGTGTCCGATCGTGTCGGGACGGGCAGGGGATCGCCGAGTGCGGTCGCGGGCAGGGTCAAACGGGTCATGGGGTCGGTCAGGCGTCCTTGAGCCAGGCGAGAATGCGCCGGCTGATCTCGTCCGGACGCTCGCGATGCAGGAAATGGCCACAGTCGGGCACGACGTCAAATCGATAGGGGCCGGTGAAATGGGACGCCTGGTCGGCCATCGGCCCGGCCCGCACATCATCGGCTCCGCACAGGGCCAGGGTCGGCACCGTAATGGGGTCCTCGAGTCGGCTGCGCAGTGCGTTCAGGGCCGGGTCCTGCAGGGCCGGATTCAACGCTGCCCGGTAGTAGTTGATGGTCGCCGCGACGGCCCCGGGCTGTGACAGGGTCTGTTTGACCCGGGCAATATGATCCCGATCGGCATGTCCGGGCGACCACTGCGCCCACAAATAGTCGATGAAGGCATAGTCGTCGGCCGGCACCGCCTGTTCCGGGAGGCCCGGCAGCTGGAAGAACCACCAGTGAAAGGCGCGGTGAATCTGGACCGGAGAGGCCATGCTTCGAGCGGTGACCGTCGGGTGGGGGATGGCCATCAGGACCGCCCGCCGCACCAGCTCTGGAAATGCCGCCATCGCCCCGTAGGACAGGGCCGCGCCCCAGTCCTGGGCGACCAGATCGCAAGGCTGACCGGCGTTCAGCGCCTCGATCAGCCCCTTGAGGTCGAGGGCCAGGGTGGCGCGATCATAATAGCCATCCATCGGGACCTCGGTTGGCGGATACCCTCTGAGAAACGGCGCGACCACCCGGTAGCCGGCCGCGGCGAGGGCCGGCATCTGCCGGTCCCAGGTCCAGGCGTTGTCGGGATAACCGTGCAACAGCAGCACCAGCGGACCTTCGCCGGCCTCCAGATAGGCAAAGTCGAGTCCGTTGGCCCGGATCTGTCCCTGTTTCATCACAACCTTCTCCGTCGGATCTGTATCGCCGCCCCGGACGGGCTTCACAACGGCAGATCGGGTTTGCCGAAGCCGGTTGTGGCTCCATAGTCCTGATCATGACCGACTCCCGTCTGCCGTTTGATCAGGATCGCCCCCTGCCGGGCTGGGATGACGGTCGTGATCGCCCGCCGCCGTGGCGCGACGCCGGGGCGACCACGATCTTCGACAATCCGTGGCTGCGGCTGACGCGCCATGATGCCACCGCGCCGACCGGGATGAAGGCCGACTATGTCGTCATGCGGCCGCACAACCTGTCGGTCGGGGTTCTGCCCCTGCACGATGACGGTACGGTGACCCTGGTCGGCCAGCAGCGCTTCGCCCTGATGAACTATTCCTGGGAGATGCCTGAAGGTGGCGCACCCTATGCCGAGGACCCGCTGTCCGGGGTGCAGCGTGAACTGGCCGAGGAGGCCGGACTGGCCGCCGGCCACTGGCGCGAGGTCCTGCGGCTGGAGATGAGCAATTCTGTCACCGACGAGCGCGCCATTGCCTGGATCGCCTGGGATCTGACGCCGGTGCCGGTCGATCCGGACCCCACCGAAATCATCCGCTCGGTGCGCGTGCCCTTCACCGAATTGCTGGTCGAGATCGGGCGGGGATCGATCCGCGACGCCTTCACGGTGGCGACAGTCCTGCGCGCCTACCATATGGCCCGTGAAGGCGATCTGCCGGACCGGCTGGCGCAGATCATGCTCGGGCGGTTATGATCGCGTCGCAAGGAAGTCTGATGCCCGCACTCGAAGTCGTCGCCAAACAGCCCGAGATCTGGACCCAGCTGCGCGCGGCGGCCGAGGCGGCGGCGCGCGATGAGCCCCAGCTCAGCTCCCAGCTCAATGCCGTGATCCTGTCCCACACCGATCTGGCCGGGGCGCTCAGTTACCAGATCGCGCGCAAATTGGGTGACGAGGAATTGCGGGCCATGACCGTGCGCGAGGTCTGCCTCGCTGCCTATGCCGCCGATCCTGCCATGGTCGCCGCCGCCGAGGCCGACCTCCAGGCCGTGGCCGAGCGCGACCCGGCCATTCATTCGCTGTTGCAGCCGTTTCTCTACTTCAAGGGATTTCAGGCCTTGCAGGCCTGGCGTGTGGCGCACTGGCTGTGGACCGAGGGACGCGAGACCCTGGCCTTCCATTTCCAGAGCCGGATCTCGGAACTGTTCCAGGTCGATATCCATCCGGCGGCGCAGCTGGGGTCCGGACTGTTTCTCGATCACGGTACCGGAATTGTGATCGGCGAGACGGCGGTGGTCGGCGACGAGGTGTCGATGCTGCACGCGGTCACGCTCGGCGGCACCGGGGCCGAGCGCGGTGATCGTCATCCCAAGATCGGCAAGGGCGTGCTGCTCGGAGCCGGGGCCAAGGTGCTGGGCAATATCACCGTCGGCGATTTCGCCAAGGTGGCGTCGGGGTCCGTGGTGCTGAAGCCGGTCCCGGCCGGATGCACGGTGGCCGGTGTGCCCGCCCGGCTGGTCAACTGCCCGACGGACGCGACACCGGCGCGGTCGATGGACCATACGCTGGCCGACATCGTCTATGACTTCGTGATCTGAGCCTTTCCCTGTCGGGCCCCAGTCTCTAGGGTCTGCTGCATCTGCAAAATTCGAACAGACTGCCGAGGCCCGCCGTGAACGCATCCGACATCCAGCGCATCGAGTCCCACCTGAAGCGCACCTTCAACACCGGTGGCATCAAGCTGAAGGCCCGGCCCAAGCCGAACGATTCCGCCGAGGTCTATGTCGGTGACGAGTTCATCGGCATCGTCTTCGAGGACGAGGACGGCGACGGTTCCTTCATGTTTGAAATGGCCATCCTGGCCGAAGACCTGCCCGAGGACTGAACCCGACGTTCGCCGCGACGTCGGTGTAGGCACAAATGAAAAACGCCGGAGGGGACAGCCCCTCCGGCGTTTTTGTTTCAGGCCGATTGTGATCAGTTCTTGCCGAAGATCACATCCAGCAGACCGCTCAGGAAGCCTTTCTTCTGCGGCTTCGCAGCGGCCGGCCGCGGGGCGACCGCGGGGGCCGGTGTCGGTGCCGGACGCGCCGCCACGGGCCGTGCGACTACAGGCCTGGCGACAGCGGGACGGGCTGCCGGTCGGGCTGCGGGCCTGGCCGCAGGCTTCTTCGCTGCGGGCTTCTTCGCTGCGGGCTTCGGCTTGGCTGCCGCTTTCGGTTTGGCTGTCGTCGCCCGTGCGGGCTTGGCCGCGGGTTTGGCGACAGCCTTTGCCGCCGGCTTGGCCTTGGCCTTAACTGCGGGCTTGGCTTTGGCCTTGGCTTTCGCCGGCGCAGCGGCCTTGGCCGCAGGCTTCGCAGCCGCGGCAGATGATTTCGGTGTAGCGCTCGACTTTGCTGCCGCTTTCGGCTTGGAAGCTGCTGCGGACGCTTTAGGCGACTTAGACGGTGACTTGACCATGAACTCCCCGACCCCTCGGTTTGAGCCGACGCGCGAATGCGTGAAGGCGTGTTTCTCGATTCGTCATGATAACGGCGTTTGAGAAATGTCCGAGTCCGCAGTGCAAATTATTGGGCATGGTTTTCGCGAGGCGGCTGAAGTCGCCGCGCAGGCCATCGACTCAGATCCGATACTGGAAGGCGTAACCTATTCGATTCTCGAGGAGGATGAGGATCGGGGCGTCTGGCGTATCGATGCCTTCCCGACCACTGATGAAGAGGTCGAGAGATTGAAATCGTGTCTCGCAAAACACTCCGGACTGAAAGTTGTGGTCCAGACCCTGGCCGATGCGGACTGGCTGGCCATGTCGCTGTCCGGTTTGCCACCGGTCGAGGCGGGTCGCTTTTTCGTCTACGGCGCGCACGATCAGGGGCGGGTGCCGCCCAATCGCATCAATCTTAAAATCGATGCCGGAGCCGCCTTCGGCACCGGACATCACGGTACCACGGTCGGCTGTCTCGAGGCCTTTGACGATCTGTTGAAACGCGAGAAATTCGAGCGGGTGCTCGACGTCGGCTGCGGCACCGGGGTGCTGGCTATCGCCGCCGCCCGCACCGGCAGCCGCATCGCCGTCGGCACTGACATCGATGGCCCCTCGGTGCGCATCGCCAATGAGAATGCCCAGCTCAACGGGGCGCATGCCCGCTTCGTCCACGCCTCCGGTCTCAACGATCGGCGGGTGCGTGAACACGGCCCCTATGATCTGGTGTTCGCCAACATTCTGGCCCCGCCGCTGGTGGCTCTGTCGCAGGACATCAAGGAAGCGCTGAAGCTGGATGGTGTCGCCATCCTCTCGGGTCTGTTGCGGACCCAGGAACGCCGCGTCACCGCCGCCTATCTGTCGCGCGGTTTTGTCGTCGAAAAGCGTATTCACCACGACGCCTGGAGCGCCCTGGTCTTGCGTCGAACGGGTTGAAAACGGAACCGGTGTGACGCCCGGCGGTTATGGCAGTCCAGCCAAGGAATTGCTCATGACCCAGATTGATCCCGACACCGAGTCCACGCCCGTCCCACCGCCCGGACCGGTCTATAGCGAAACAGTCGAGACCGTGGTGGTTCGCGACTCCAACACCGGCTGGTGGATCGCCGGCGTGCTTGGTGGTCTGGTTCTTATCGCCGCCATGTGGATCCTGTTCGCCGGGCGCGAGCCCGATGATGCCAACGCCCGGATGCTGGAAGCCCAGGCCGCTTCCGACGCGGCTCTGGTCCAGGGTCAGATGACGGCAGCCCAGGCCAGTGTCGACATCGCCCGCGCCGACGCGGCCCGCGCCCAGGCCGAGGCGATCCGCTCGTCCAGCGACGCCCGCGCCGCCGAAGCCCGGTCGACGACCCCGCCGGCGACCGTGGTTATCACCTCCCCGCCGCCCTCGACCGGGGGTCAGGCCGTAGTCACGCCGACCGCCCCGCAAAACTGATCCGGCCCCTCCCTCCCCAAGACGGGGGGGGAGGTGCTATGGGGCGTCATGCGCCAGACATTCGACGAAACCACCGATCCGTCCTTCGGGGCCAAACACCTGCCGCTCGTGCGAGCGAAGATGGCCGAACAGGGCCTCGACGGCCTGCTGGTCCCGCACGAGGACGAGCATCAGAACGAGTATCTGCCGCCCGCCAATGACCGGTTGGCCTGGGTCAGCGGATTCACCGGTTCGGCCGGGGCCGGGGTGATCATGAAGGACAGCGCCGCGGTCTTCGCCGACGGCCGCTATACGGTTCAGGTCAAGGCGCAGGTCGATGCCGGCCAGTTCGAGATTCTGTCACTGGAGGATGGCGTCGCCGCATATTTGGCGCGGGCGCCGAAGGGCGCGACAATCGGCTATGATCCGCGGCTGCACAGCCCCGATGCCCTGGCCGGTCTGAAGCGGGCGGCCGAGAAGGCCGGCGCGACCCTGAAACCCGTCGAACCCAATCCGATCGACGTGGCCTGGGCCGATCGTCCGGCCCAGCCGCAGGCCCCGGTGGTCCCGCACGAGGATGTCTATTCCGGTGAGAGCAGCGCCTCGAAGCGGGCCCGCATCGGCGCGGCCCTGACAGAGGCGGGTGCCCAGGCCACCGTCCTGACCGCCCCGACCTCGATCGCCTGGCTGTTCAATGTGCGCGGCGGCGATGTCATTCGCTCGCCCCTGCCGCTGGGTCAGGCCATCGTTCAGGCCGATGGCAGCGCCCGCCTTTTCCTTGATCCGCGCAAGGTCACCAACGAACTGCCGGGCTGGCTGGGAGACCAGGTTTCGGTCGAGGGCGAGGAGGCCCTGCCCGCTGCCCTCGATGCCCTGTCGGGTCGCAAGGTGATGATCGATCCGGCCCAGTCCTCGGCCTGGTATTTCGACCGGCTGAAGGCCGCGGGCGCGACCGTTGTACGGGGCATGGATCCCTGTGCCGTGCCGCGCGCGACCAAGAACCCGGTCGAGGTCGAGGGCGCGCGTCAGGCCCATATCCGCGACGGCGCGGCCCTGACCCGTTTCCTGCACTGGGTCGATACGGTGGCGCAGCGCGACCTGCCCAGCGAGCGCGAGATCGTCGAGGCGCTGGAAGGTTTCCGCGAGGCCACGGGCCAGCTGAAGGACCTGTCGTTCGACACCATCGCCGGGGCCGGTCCGAACGGGGCCCTGCCGCACTACAAGCCGGTGACCCGCACCATCCGCAAGATCGAGAAGGGCTCGCTGCTTCTGGTCGACGGCGGCGGCCAGTATCTGGACGGCACCACCGACGTGACCCGGACCATGGCCATCGGCGACCCGACGCAGGAACAACGCGATCGCTACACCCGGGTACTGAAGGGCCATATCGCCCTGGCCGTCGTGCGTTTCCCCGCCGGGACCACCGGCCATCAACTGGACGCCCTGGCGCGCCTGCCGATGTGGATGGCGGGCCTCGATTACGACCACGGCACCGGCCACGGCGTCGGCAGCTATCTGGGCGTTCATGAAGGCCCGCAGCGCATCTCCAAGGCTCCGAACAGTCAGCCGCTGCTGACCGGCATGATCCTGTCCAACGAGCCCGGCTACTACAAGGAAGGCCACTGGGGCATCCGCATCGAAACCCTGCAGGTGGTCACCCCGCCCGAACCCATTCCTGGCGGCGAGCGGCCGATGCACGGCTTCCGCCAGCTGACCCTGGCTCCGCTGGACCGCAAGCTGATCGATGTCAGCCTGCTGACCCCGGATGAGCGCGCCTATGTCGACGCCTATCACGCCGAGATCATGGGTACCGTCGGCCCCTTGCTGGACGGCGAGGCCCTGGACTGGCTGAAAGTGCAGGCGGCCCCGCTCTAGGGCACTTGCGCCGACGTGAGCCGGCTACGATCTGTGGACTCAGGCCCCACAGGAGTTCGCTCATGAAAACCCGCACCCTCGGTCCCAGTGGCCCCGAAGTTTCCGCTATCGGTCTCGGTTGCATGGGCATGGCCGCCTTCTACGGCCGCGGCTCGGACGAGGCCCAGGCGACAGCGGTGATTCATCGCGCGCTCGATCTCGGTGTCACCCTGTTCGACACGGCCGAGATGTACGGCCCCCACATCAATGAACTCCAGCTCGGCAAGGCGCTGGAGGGCCGACGCGACCGCGCTTTCGTGGCGACCAAATTCGGCATCGGCTATAACGCCGAACGCACCGCGCTGGCGGTCGACGGCAGCCCCGCCAATGTGCGCCGCGCCATCGAGGGCAGCCTGATGCGGCTGAACATGGATCACGTCGATCTCTACTATCTGCACCGGGTCGATCCCGACACGCCGATCGAGGAGACCGTCGGGGCGATGGGCGAGCTGGTCACCGAGGGCAAGGTCCGCTTCCTCGGCCTGTCCGAGGCGGCCCCCGCGACGCTGCGCAAGGCCCACGCCGCTCATCCGATCACCGCCCTGCAGACCGAATATTCACTTTGGAGCCGCGAGCCTGAGGACGAGATTCTGGCCACCTGCGCCGAGCTGGGAATCGGCTTCGTGCCCTACAGCCCGCTGGGTCGGGGCTTTCTCAGTGGCGCGATCCGCTCGATCGACGATCTGGAAGAGGGCGATTTCCGCCGCACCAATCCGCGTTTCATGGGCGAGAATTTCCAGAAGAACCTCGATCTGGTCGAGGCGGTAAAAACCCTTGCCGAAGCGCGCGGGGCCACCGCGGCCCAGCTGGCCCTGGCCTGGGTGCTGTCGCGTGGCGAGCATCTGGTGCCGATCCCCGGCACCCGCCGTATCGCCACCCTGGAAGAAAACGTCGCCGCTGCCGACATGGTGCTGACGGCGGAGGAACTGGCCGCGATCGAAACTATCTTCCCGCGCGACGCCGCCGTTGGCGAACGCTATGCCGCGGCCGGTCGCGCGGCGCTCAATCGATGATCTGTCTCCTCCCTGTTCGCGACGCGAATGGGGAGGTGGCGCGGCGCGGCTTCGCGTCGTGACGGAGGGGCGG
>TARA_R110002012_G_scaffold304752_1_pt1 | contig 40291 bp, 42 predicted proteins | sample TARA_R110002012 | Tara Oceans TARA_R110002012 (sample SAMEA4396515) | marine metagenome | biome: Westerlies Biome; feature: [DCM] deep chlorophyll maximum layer (ENVO:01000326); material: water (ENVO:00002006), including particulate matter (ENVO:01000060) such as... | depth 40 m
GCTTTTTTGCGTTTAGGATGATTTAGAGTCAAGCGGAAAATCTGGGGCCGGATTGTACTAAGAATAGATTTTAGAGACCTGTATAGAAAGAAGGGATCAAGCGGAAAAGCTGGGGGACGATTGTAGTAAGCATAGATTTTGGAAAGTCTGTATAGAGAGACGCTGACGTTTCTCACGCCCCTAGCCGGGCGCCCCTAAACTGACTTCTGAAGGCTTTTGTATTGGTATTAGGGTTTGTGTCGGCAAATCGGGCTGCGACATTGGTACTATTGTGCTTGACCGCTCAAAGAGGTCTTGAGTACCAGATGTAGATGTTTTCGGCTAAGGGTTGAAGATTTCAATCCAGAGTTCTCTCCCATGCATCTTGTACGTTCAGCGAAAGCTAGTTGGTTGATGTATTTTGGCTAGGTCTCTGGACAGAATGTTCATCCTGTTCAGGCACGGTGCCCTGGAGGGCAGAGCCTAGACTTTTAGGGAAGCTAATATGCGGGCGCAGGTCGAAGCAAGCCTACAGTTGGCTGTAAAAAAAACCTCAACACTATTTGTATTGAGGCTTCTTACCTTTTTTCGTGGAGTCCTATTCCTTATTCTTGGACTTTGACTTAGATGAGCCTGAGCCTGAAATCGACTCCCTCATTTCAGTGTCAGCCTTTACATTTTGCATTTTGTAGTAGTCCATGATACCCATGTTGCCTGAGCGGAAGGCTTCTGCCATCGCTTTCGGTACTTCCGCTTCCGCTTCAATAACCTTGGCCCGGGCTTCCTGGGCTTTTGCTTTCATTTCTTGCTCTAGGGCTACAGCCATGGCTCTTCTCTCTTCAGCCTTAGCTTCAGCCACTTTCAAGTCTGCTGATGCCTGGTCAGTTTGAAGTTTTGCGCCAATGTTTGCTCCTACGTCTACGTCGGCAATGTCAATAGAGAGAATTTCGAAAGCTGTTCCAGCGTCAAGGCCACGGGCCAACACCAGTTTGGATATTTTGTCCGGGTTTTCGAGAACAGCCTTGTGTGTAGCGGCCGAACCAATTGATGTTACAATGCCTTCCCCGACCCTTGCAAGAATGGTGTCTTCGCCAGCCCCACCTACAAGTTGCTGGATATTGGCACGAACGGTCACTCTGGCTTTTGCCACCAATTGGATGCCGTCTGCAGCTACCGCAGCTACAGAAGGGGTATTGATTACTTTCGGATTAACTGATATTTGAACTGCCTCGAACACATCTCTGCCAGCAAGGTCAATAGCGGTTGCCTGCTTAAATGACAAGTTGATATTGGCTTTGTCAGCTGAAATAAGTGCTCTGATTACCTGAGGTACATTACCACCAGCCAGGTAGTGCGTTTCAAGGTCTGAGGTTTTCAATTGGCGTTTTTCCCCAGTATGCTCATCGGTAATAGCGATACCTGCTTTTGTGGCTGTAATTAATGAGTTTACAACAACACTTGGAGGCACCTTTCTGATGCGCATAAAAACAAGTTCAAGTAGCCCAACCTTTACGCCGGAAAAGATTGCTGTGATCCAAAGGTTCACAGGCACAAAGTATAGGAAAATGAAGAATCCTATAATGGCGGCGAAAACTAAAAATAGAAAAGAAAGATTACCCATTATTGATTAATTTAAGATTGATTCAACGAATATTTTACTATCGACAATTTTCGAAATCTGTATTTTGGCATCGGCTGGTATATAGTCGCCGTTGCTTCGAACTTCCAATATTTTCTCATCAAACAGGCCGTTGCCAATTGGCTTTAGGGTCGAGATGGCTTTGCCAACATCGCCAACTTTTGCCGTTACGACGATTTCTCCGTTTACTTTCCCTTCCATGGTCGATTTGAGTGAAAATTTCTCCCAAACTCCACTCTTTAAGCTAATCACTACCACTGATATCCCAGCAATCAATGAGACGATCGAGGTAATAGCGCCAATGGTATTTCCGAAATACTCGAAACTGAGATAGAGAGCGGCAATACCAAATAGACATCCAAGTATGCCAACTATAGTTGTTCCAGGAATAAACACTACTTCGATGACGATGAGTGCCAGCCCGAAAACCACAAGCCCGATAACAATGAACCACTCTGCCATAATTGTTTAAGTTCCTGAAATTTAGAAATTAACTTCGAGCTTACCTTGAGAAATGTTCGCTTAGTAAGCCCTGGCGAAAATTACTCTTTGCTTGGATGGCTTACCTGTTACCATACATTTTCCGACCTCCTCTTCTCCATCAAGAGGAATACATCTAATGGTGGCTTTTGTTTCGTCCTTCACTTTTTCTTCCGTTTCTGAAGTACCATCCCAGTGGGCTAATACGAATCCCCCTTTTTCATCCAGAACGCTTTTAAACTCTTCATAGGATTCTACTTTCGTAATCATTCCTGCTCTGAAGTCATAAGCCTTCTTATAGATATTAGCTTGCATGTCTTCAAGCAGCTGACTTATCGTCGCTGTAAATTCCTCATTCAATGGAATGACTGACTTCTCCAGGGTATCCCTTCTTGCTACCTCAACAGTTCCGTTTTCAAGGTCTTTAGGGCCGATAGCGATGCGAACCGGCACACCTTTTAGCTCATACTCAGCAAATTTCCAGCCTGGTTTGTGCGTATCACGATCGTCGTATTTTACGGAAATACCTGCTTTACGAAGTTTATTGATCATTTCCTTGGTTACCTCATTGATCTTTTCCTTCTCTTCTTCTGAGCGATAAATAGGAACGATAACGACTTTGTTCGGAGCAAGATTTGGCGGAAGTACCAAGCCGTTGTCGTCGGAGTGAGCCATGATGAGAGCGCCCATTAGTCTGGTGCTTACGCCCCAACTGGTGCCCCAAACATACTCAAGGGCACCTTCCTTCGACTGAAACTTGACGTCGAATGCTTTGGCAAAGTTCTGCCCAAGAAAATGAGAAGTACCCGCCTGAAGCGCTTTTCCATCTTGCATGAGCGCTTCAATGCAATAGGTGTCTTCTGCTCCGGCAAATCTTTCGTTTTCGGTCTTTACGCCCTTTATTACTGGCAGCGCCATGAAAGTTTCTGCAAACTCTGCATATACATTGAGCATACGCACTGTTTCTTCTACGGCTTCTGTTTTGGTGGCATGGGCAGTGTGACCCTCTTGCCAGAGAAACTCAGCTGTGCGAAGAAATAACCTCGTGCGCATTTCCCAGCGGACTACATTGGCCCATTGATTGATGAGTAAAGGAAGGTCTCTATAGGATTGTATCCAGTTTTTGTAAGTGCTCCAAATAACCGTTTCGGATGTTGGCCTCACAATTAATTCTTCTTCTAACTTAGCCTCTGGATCTACAATAATACCACCTCCGTTTTCATCATTCTTGAGTCGGTAATGAGTGACCACGGCACACTCTTTTGCGAATCCTTCTACGTGTGCTGCCTCTTTACTTAAGTAGGATTTTGGTATGAAAAGTGGGAAGTAGGCGTTGGAATGCCCCGTTTCCTTAAACATGCGATCAAGCTCCTGTTGCATTTTTTCCCAGATAGCGTAGCCGTAGGGTTTAATTACCATACATCCCCTAACTGGCGAATTTTCGGCCAAATCGGCCTTCTTTACCAGCTCGTTATACCACAGTGAATAGTCCTCGCTCCTTTTAGGTAATCCTTTACTCATCGAAAAATTAAATTTTGGTACAGATATTGCTTAAATTGTAAATACCATTGACGGCAAATATACGTGAATGAAAGGAAACGGGAAGGGAAACTCTTTACGTTGTTTTGTTGTCATTAAATTATAGGGAGTCAAAAAAATATAAAGCTATGAAAAGGTACACGAAGTTCGCAGCGTTAAAGACAGCTCTAAGCTTAGGGGCATTGATTGCATTGGTGCCTTTTGCGGCTATATCTCAGTCAACTAAAGAAGTGGACGATCTCTACTTTTCAAAAAATGACAGGGTAAAAATCAAGTATGCCACCAACGACGAAGGGCAACCAGTGACCGAGTCTCAGGCAACTTATGAGTCGTATAGCAACAACACTTACAACCCAACTTATTCTGCAAAGACAGTCAACCCTGAGTACATAGCTAAGTATAAGAGTGCTTCGCAGGAAAACGTGCAGGCTCAGCTTGACGAGCAGGCTGCTCTCGATAATCAGGAGAATCAGAATTATAGCAGCGAAGACTACTATGTGGATGGTTATAACTCCAATGGCTACACCACATCCGGAGCCAGCACAGTTAATATATATACTGGTGGTTACGGCAACAATTGGAACTCCTGGATGCCATACAATAATTACTATTTTAGCTCGTGGAACAGCCCTTACTGGAATCCCTACATCGGCTTTTCAATAGGTTATAGCTGGGGTTGGGGCGGAATGGGTTATGGTTATGGCTACCCTTACGGATTTTATGACCCATGGGGCTATAGCTGGGGTGGATACTACGGCGGTGGCTGGGGTAGATACGGTGGCTGGGGTTGGAACAGACCTTATAGCTACTACGGATATGGAAACGGCTATTATCACGGATTCTACGATGGCTACTATTCAGGCGGTGGCAAAGGTGTATATGCGAAAAATGTAGTAAGGGGTGGAAGAGTGAATAGAAGTGCCGTTGGTGGTGGCAGTTATGCAAACACGGCCGGGTCTAGCAGATACAGAAATGCCAATGTGCAAAGTGTGACTGGGTCGACTGACAGAAGCGGTTCCACGGCATCGAGAGGAAGAACTGTTTCAAGTTCGACAAGCTCAAGAGACTACTCAGGTACTCAAAACGAATATTTTCAAAGATCCAGGGCTGGCTACACCTCAGGAGTAGGCACTAGCGACAGGAACACTTCTGCTGTGACCAACAGGAATTCAGGCAGGAACGCCTATGAGTCGGGCGTAAGATCAAGGAGTTCTTATACGGCAGCTGACAGGACTTCTGAGAATGCCAATACTAGCAGAGGTTCTTCTACTACAGGAGCGACAACTAATTCGAATAGCTCAAGAAGTTTGAACTCAACATCTTCTGGAAGGACGAACAATAGTTCGACCAACGAATTCAGGGGAGTGCTGCCCAGCAACTCCAGGTCGTCATCTGGGCAGATGAACAGACAGGTAGTTCCTAATAACAATTCGTACAGAACAAGATCCAATAGCAGTGGCTATTCCAGTCCATCATATTCCGCACCCTCTAATAGTGGGCGAAGCAATAACTCTTACTCAAGCCCTTCTTATAACAGAAGCAGCGGCTCGAGCGGTGGCAGCAGAAGTAATTCTGGCTGGTCTGCTCCGGCTCCCAGCAGAAGTAGTGGTGGGTCTAACACCTTTTCTGCTCCTAGCAGAAGTTCTGGTAGCAGCGGTGGGTTTTCGGCACCTAGCCGATCTTCTGGGAGCAGCTCCGGTGGAAGCAGGTCATCAGGATCCTCCTCGGGGGGAACGAGAAGTGGCCGTGGTAATTAAGTTTTATTCATAAATACCAGACTAAAATGAAGAAGTTGACTAAGCTTACCGTCGTAGGCATGCTAATGGTATGCTCTGTTGGAAAACTAAGTGCGCAGGTTGAAAGTGGGTCGTTTGGTTATTACACAGATGCGTTAAGGTTCAGCAGTATTTCATCTACAACCGGTTCGGCCAGGATGCAGGGGCTAGGGGGCGCCAATACTTCTCTTGGAGGAGATATCACGACTGCTGCAAGCAACCCCGCAGGTCTTGGATACTTTAACAGGTCTGTGTTTGCTGTTACACCCTCATTAAATTTTAATACTTCGGACGCCACGTTTGCTGACGAAAAAAATAGCGGATATCTCAACAAGTTCAATTTGAGCACGTTAGGTGTTGCCTTTAATTTCTCGAAAGGGGACGTTGTTCAGGACAAGTTCAAGGGAGGAACGTTTGCTATTAACTATCAGCGAGTGAATGATTTTTACAATGAATTCACATATGAGGGCTACAACGATAATAGCTCGATAATTGACTATTTTCTTGAGCAATCGAACGGCATACCTTTAAACAGCATCGACAACAGAGGGTTGCTAAGCCTTGCTTACTACAATTATCTGATCAATCCTGTGGCAGGCCAGGAAGGAACTTATGATTCGTTTGTGTTAGGATACCCTCGTCAGAGCGAAACCGTTAAAACCGTAGGCGGCCAAAACCAGTGGAGCTTTTCTTACGGTGGTAACTACGACGACAAAATTTACTTTGGAGCTGGTTTAGGGATTGTGGGGTTAAGGTATAAGAATACTAAACGTTATACAGAGAATAGTTTCTACGACTTCGCTAATGATGCGGATGACCCGACCATCAACAGCATTTCGGCTGACGAAAGTCTTGAGATAACAGGAACTGGTGTGAATGCGACTTTTGGTTTCATCTACCGGCCACTGGACCTGGTCAGGTTTGGGGTTTCGTATACTACCCCGACGATCTATGATTTGAACGAGATAAGCACGTATTCGCTCACTACCAACTACAACAATTTCTATTATGAGCCGGAAGATACGGTTCTTAATGTATTGACCTCCGATGGAGACCTGTTGGAGTCGAGCTACCAAATGACTACGCCAGGTCGGCTATCAGCTGGTGTTTCAGTATTTGCTGGAAAGAATGGGTTTGTTTCTGCCGATGTGGAGCTGGTTAATTACTCCGGAGCCAGGCTAAGGTCGAGTGATTTTTCGGCTAATGCTGACAATAGAACGATAGAGAATCTTTATAAGTCGACTCTGAACTACCGTATTGGGGCTGAGGCAAGGTTGGATATATTCAGATTGAGAGCCGGTTATGTGCTGTATGGCAATCCTTACGCCAGTTCTGATTCTTCTACCGGGAACAAGCAGTCAGTTACGGCTGGCGCCGGTATCAGATTAAGCAACTTCTATGTTGACCTTGGCATCATCAATACTTTTTCGAATCAGAATTACTCACCATATATATTGGCTAACAATGTAAGCCCGGAGGTTAGCATCAAAAACAGAACGACCTCAGGTCTGATTACTTTTGGTTTTACATTCTAAAGCCGGGCAAGGAGCTCTGTAGCTACATCTGATGCTAATTTGTTCTCGGTTGAGATGATGATTTGGGCTTTTTGATAGAACGGAAGTCGCCATGAAAAGCGCTCCTGAAGCTGGGTCATTACTTCAGACCCGGCCAATCCTTTGAACAATGGCCTTATGCTTTCCCCGGGAGCTACCCTGGCAGCGAGTTCCTTCCAGAATGTTTCCAGATAACACGTGACTCCATCTCTGTTCATTTTTTCGAGATTATCGAAAAAACAGGGAGTGCCTCCACCAGTGGCTACAACCTTACTATCCTTTGATTCAATAAGAGAGGCAAGGCAAGCAGCCTCCACTTTTCTGAAATAGTCTTCGCCTTCTTTTTCAAATACTTCGCTGATGGCTCTGCCCTCCCTTTGAACTATTATGTCATCAAGGTCGATGAATGGAATGCCGAGTTGAGTGCTCAAAAGTTTCCCGACAGTGGTTTTTCCTGACCCAGGCAAACCAATCAAGAAAATAGGTTTTCCGTCAGCCAACATTTATCGAAGAAGACTTTGGACATCGTATGCAGTTGGCACATCGTTGAAATGCCACTTGCCCTTCACCACGCCACCTTTCACGAGCAAAAGCCCTGGATTAGACCTGATGATTGTTTTCAGAACTGTGGCGTCGGAATAGTAGTAAGGAACTGCCAGTTGCACTTCGTGCCTAAAGGCTTCGAAGCTTGTGGGATCTGACGCTGTCAGTGCCCAGGTGTCTACTTGTCCACTGAGCTGACTGATAAGTGTGTTGATCTCGGAAAAGTGTTCTTTATTGACCTTTTCCACATTGTAGGTGATCACAAAAAGCTTATTCCCAGTGAATGTTTCCTGCGTAAAGTCGCCTTCATCGTTCCACACTGCATAGTCTGTGATTTTCGGTTGCACTTCGGGGTTAAGGATGACCATTTCCTTGAAGGTGTACGACTTATCGGTGGGGTACTGCTCCATCCGGTACTCTTTGCCATCCTTTTCCATCACGTATTCATACTTCAGTTCGCCTGACGGCTCCATAAGCTCGGGCAGGTTGTTACCTACTTTGTATGCTCTGAAATCGATGAAAGGAAGGTGACGGATGGCGTATATGCCAATGAAAAGCGATAGAGCTGTTGCGCCTCCAATGATAATATCTTTGGTGCGACTTTCCTCAGACTCGCTGGCTACAAGGCCTCTTTTGAGGAATAAGAAAGCTATGAAAATGGTGAGTATGATATCTTTTATGAATGACTCCCACGGAGTAAGTTTGATGGCGTCGCCAAAGCAGCCACAGTCAGTCACTTTGTCAAAATAAGCTGAGTAGAAGGTGAGAAATGTAAAGAACACAATGATGATAAGCAGCAGCCAGTAGGTGATTTTTACCCGGTAGTTAAGAAGGACGGCGATTCCCAGTACCACTTCCAGCACACAAAGAAACACCGCCAATGGTAATGCAAGCGGAACGAATATTTCGAAGAATGAGGCAATGTCGGTAGCGAAAACCTCGAAGTACTCCTCAAGCTTGATGGCAGTGCCTACAGGGTCGTTGATTTTGATGGCACCAGAAAAAATAAAGAGACCACCGACGAAAAATCTTGATACTTGTAATAGCCACTTCATTTGCTGAGATAGTTTAGTTTTATCAAACAAAACACTGCGTAATTGATCATGTCCTGATAGTTGGCTTTTATACCTTCTGACACCAGTGTTTTTCCTTTGTTGTCTTCTATTTGTTTTACTCTCAATAACTTCATTAAAATAATGTCAGTCATTGAGCTTACCCTCATTTCCCGCCAGGCCTCACCATAGTCATGATTTTTGTTGAGGAGCAATTCCATTGTCTCCCTGGCAATTTTATCATAGTGAGGTTCCAACGCTTCATACGGTAGTTCGAGCGCTGGGTTTTCGGCCAGCTCCATTTGAATCATAGCGATGATGCAATAGTTGATGATGCCAATAAACTCTCCACTGATATTATCTTCCACTTTTTGCGTTCCCTTTTCCTGAATAGAGCGGATTCTTTGCGCTTTGATGAATATTTGATCGGTGAGGGAAGAAAGCCGCAAAATGCGCCAGGCGGTGCCATAATCACGGGTCTTCTTTTCAAATAATTCTTTACAAGCCTTTATTACTTGAGTATATTCGCCTACAGTTTTTTCTTCCAAAGGAGTATATCTTAATTGTTCCAACAGGGCGCTAAAAATAACGAAATTGCTTTCAATTCATAAACCCTTTGATGCTAAAAGGAGTATCGAAGTTCGGGGACAAATCATATCGCTGGAATCTCCATGTGTGATGGGCATTGTTAACTTCACTCCCGACTCGTTTTATGATGGAGGGCGATTGAAGAGCGACAGTGACATACTGGCGCTTGCCGAAAGGCATTTAACCAATGGAGCGACTTTTCTTGATATAGGCGGTTATTCCTCCCGCCCTGACGCTGATCATATTAGTGAAGAAGAGGAGCAGCGGCGGGTTGGCCATGTAGTTGCCACAGTCATCCGACAGTTTCCTCAAGCTATTCTATCAGTGGATACCTTCAGGGCGGCAGTTGCCAAAGCGGCTCTTGATGCCGGTGCTCAAATGATTAATGATATTTCAGGAGGAGAACTGGATGCTGAAATGTTTTCATTAGTAGCGGAGCGGAATGTTCCTTACATTCTCATGCACATGAAGGGTATGCCGCAGACGATGAAGCAGATGTCGGATTATGAGGATGTTTTACAGGAAGTTTGTGACTACTTTAGTAGCAAGCTTAACTATTTGCGTTCGAATGGGGTGAAGGACATTATCATTGACCCTGGTTTTGGGTTTGCAAAAGGGCCTACGGTAGGTTTTGAGTTACTAGCAAAGATGTCATTTCTTAAAGCATTGGGTGCTCCGGTTATGGTGGGGTTATCGAGGAAGTCGATGATTTATAAAACACTTGAAATAAATGCGGAAGAAGCGCTGAATGGCACAACAGCTTTGCATATGATTGCGTTAGAGAATGGGGCGAATATTCTGAGGGTACACGATACAAAAGAGGCTATTGAGGCCATAGAATTATACAGGAGGGTATATACTTGATACTAGCTTTCAAAATTGGGTTTTTAGAAATTGGATGGGTTGATGTCATTGACATAGGCTTTGTGAGCGTGCTCCTGTACCATGTGTACAAGCTCATGAGGGGGAGCGTGGCCATTCGGGTGTTTCTAGGCTTCCTGTTTCTCTACCTGGTTTATCTGGTGGTGAGGGCCGCCGAGATGGAACTTTTGTCGATTATTCTCGGACAGTTCATGGGAGTGGGTGTGCTGGCGGTCATTATCTTGTTTCAGCAGGAAATCAGAAAGTTTCTACTCATTATCGGGCGAACCACCGCATTTGACAAGGAAAGTTTTTTCAAATCGTTTGGTGTCTTTTGGCGTAGTTCATCTGCCAGTAATAAATTTGATGTGACTCCTTTAGTAGAGGGAATGAAAAGCCTTGGCGGATCAAACACCGGAGCCCTTATGGTGGTTTCTAAGAACACCGAACTCAAGTTTTACGCAGAATCTGGCGACAGAATGGACGCTATTCTCTCCAAAAGGCTGCTTCTCTCTATATTCAACAAATATAGTCCGCTGCACGATGGCGCTGTAATAGTTTACGAGGGGAAGATAGTGGCTGCCAGGTGTATTTTGCCTGTGACCGAAAGAGATAATTTACCGGCCCAATTTGGGTTGAGGCACCGGGCGGCAATTGGAATGTCGGAGCAAACGGACACTTTGATTCTGGTGGTTTCGGAAGAAACAGGGCAGCTTTCGGTGGTGAGGAACGGACGAGTGTTTTACAACCTGGCACCTCAAGACATCCGGAAGAAAATCAACGACTACCTGTCAGAGAATGAAGACGAGGAGCTGCTTTCTGAAGCAAATAAAGCGGCAGCTGCTGAGGCCGAAAAACCGTTGAAAAAGGAAAAGACCTCCGCTTAGTGATGCCCGGCATTCACCGGCTTCTCCAGCTTCACGCCAAAGGAATACTCCAGCAGTTTGCGTACTGTGAGCCCCTGAAACAGGATAGACAACACAACCACCGTATAAGTCATTGTGACAATGATGTCCTTTCCCTCAAACTCAGGGAGAGACAGCGACAGTGCAATAGGTATGCCCCCCCGGAGCCCGCCCCAGGTCATGATTGTCACGGAGTGTTTTTCGAAATGGTGTTGGTCGAAAGTTGACATGAGCTTGATGGGGATTCCCACGCTGATAAACCGTGCTACCAATATCAATGTAAAAGCAAAAAAGCCAGCTGCGAAATAGTCGAGGCGGATGGTGATGACCAACATTTCGAGCCCAATCAACACAAAAAGCATCGCATTTAGAGACTCCTCCATCAAACTCCAAAATTTAAACACGTAGTCGCTGGTGACGCTGGTGATATAGTTTCCACGCCCCTCGTTTCCTATAATTAGCCCGGCTACCACTGCAGCCTGTTTGGCGGAGATGTGGAGCATTGTAGCAATTTGCGCTCCCGTTAGCACCAGCGCCAGTGTGACCAGGATCTCCAGTTCCGATTGGTCGTTGTCGATGTATTTAAGTAGCCTGTAGCCGACAAAGCCAAGGATAAGCCCAAGTATGATTCCACCCCCAACATCAAGCGAAAATACAAAGCCGACATCCCAGAAGCTGATTCTGTGGTCTTCGCCAGTGTGGGCCAGGTCAAGTAGCGTTAGCGCCAATACAACGGCCACTCCGTCATTAAAAAGTGACTCGCCCGATACTTGTATCGCAAGTCTGTTGGACAAGTTATACTTCTTTATAGTTGATGTGAGCGCAATAGGGTCGGTGGGTGATATCAGGGCACCAAAGACCAGGCAATAGATCAGGTCAAGATGGATGCCTGCGAACTTAAGAATATAGAAAATGCCAATGCCGACGATAACTGTTGAAATAAAAATGCTTGCCGTGGCTAAAATTAGAACTGGCCATTTTTCCTGAGCCAGCTTTTTGAAATCGATTTGGAGCGCTCCGGCAAAGAGCATGAAAATGAGCACTACCTGATAGAGCACATCGGAATAGTCGTAATTTTCCATGACACGCTCGGTGCCTATAATGAAATCGGGGAACAGCCAGCCAGCCACTAAAATGCAAAAGGACAGGCAAAGCGCCATTAACATCAGCCCAATGGAAGAGGGCAATTTGATGAAGTATGTGTTTACGTATATAAAGATGCCTGCCAGGCAGACAAAAATTGCGATTATATCAAGTATATGCATAGAAGGCCTTCAATGCCGGGTAATTTTTTTGTTATAATAACTATGCAGGTGATTTAGATAAAATTTGCCCAAATTTAGTGTATTATGAGTAAATGACCCGTTTTTTTTTACGGTTACTCAAAACTCCTACGAATGCAGTCTTTTGGGTTCCGGATTTAAATTGCGTCAAAAAGGGACTATCCCGAACTCAGCAGCGAATGACCACCCGTTTTTTATGAAGAAGGAAAAGCTAAAGAAGCAATTTGAGGTATTGCAACAGAAAAGGAAGCAGCTAATTGAAATAGTTGCGTCGGCAGATGCGGGCTTGTTGAACCGATCACCTGCGGAAGGAAAGTGGAGCATACTGCAAATTCTTTATCATGTGAGGGCGTCTGAGGCAGGAACGCTGCGCTACATTGAAAAAAAATTATCGTTTTCGCCGGATGGGCTTGCAAGCTCCTCATTTCTCTCGGGTGCAAAGTTATTGCTGCTCGAAATTACTTTGAGGTCACCCCTAAAGTTCAAAGCCCCTAAAGGACTAGATGTTTTTCCTGAGAAGTTGGCGCTGGAAGAAATCAATGCAGACTGGGATCAATCCGATAAAGGCTTCCTTCAACTTATTGATCGTCTCGACGAACGTCAGCTTGGCTGGCAGCTTTTCAAGCATCCCATTATTGGACGACTCGATATGCAGCAAACGATCAAATTTATGATCAGTCATTTTGACCACCACGCACGTCAAATAAAGCGATTAACGAGCTGATTTTCTTTCAGATAAAAAGTCGTTGAGAAAAAAACCGACCATTGGTAAAACCATTCCTATGAATGCGAATAAGATTGTCATTTTATACCTCCTGAGTTTTAAGTTGTGTTTTGATGCTTTTTATGAGCTGAAATATTTCCGTTTCAAGAGAGCTAAGTTGATGATCCAGCTCCCACTGACCCTGGCTGGCAAGCTCTGAGATTGTCGATATTTTCTTTGAAGCTGCCTCATCGCTTAGTAGTTCAAGCAGAGTTTTTGATTTGTGTTTGATGAAGTTCAACCAATACATATTTTTTGTTTCTACTCCTTCTCTGATGCAAGACAAATAGTTTGCCAATTCTTGCGTGCTTTGATCAATAAATGTGTTGATGAATGATTCATCATCTTTTCCAAGCTCCAGTACCTGACTAAAATTGTTTGTGTTCATTTCCATAACTTTCAGGTTCAAAGGTATTATGAGAAGGGTGATTGAACTGTGAATAATTTCTTCATTACTTACACGGCTGATAACATCTTGACTAATTAGTTATTCCATTAATTCTTTAATAAAAGCCTTAAAAACCGGCTTTTTGTTGAGAGCGAAGAGTGAGAGTTTTGCCGGAAAGGTGAGAGAAAGTTTCAAATTGCTGGTAAAAGCTACTTCAACAACCACTCAGCACATTCTCTGCGAACTTCGTAGAGCATCGTTTCAGGCTAACATATTAACCTCTATTTTTGACTCGAATTAGTTTTATGATAAGCGTACAAAGCGTTATTTACACCTATGGGCCAGACAAGCACCTTGCATTTCCTGACTGGGAAGTTGAGCAGGGGAAGCATAGCCTGATTTTGGGCGGGTCGGGTTGTGGTAAAACGACTTTGCTTCACTTACTGGCCGGGCTTCGAACGCCAACAGGCGGTATTGTGAAGACAGCAGGTCAGGTGCTTTCTGAACTCGGAGGCCATAGAATGGATGTATTCAGAGGCAAGCATATTGGACTTATTTTCCAAAAGCCTCACTTGCTGAGCGTATTAACAGTTGAAGACAATTTGCTGCTTGCTCAGTATATGGCCGAGCTCCCTCAGAACAAAAAAAGGATACGGGATGTGCTTGACGTTCTTAACCTGTCTGATAGAAGAAATGCCAAGGTTTATGAGCTAAGTCAGGGTGAGGCCCAGCGAATAGCGATAGCAAGGGCTGTACTTAATAAGCCAAAAGTGATTCTGGCGGATGAACCGACTGCCAGTTTGGATGACGACAACAGCGAAAAGGTTTTGAATATCCTTGAAGAGCAGGCAAATGTGTATAATGCTACACTCGTTATCGCCACGCATGATCAAAGGGTGAAGAGTCGATTCCCGCACCAACTCAAGCTTTAAATAGAGATATGAACCTTTTTGTTTTAAGCTGGAAGTACATAAAAGGCAAGCCGCTGAGTACAGCACTCAATGTGCTATTGCTGTCGTTCGGAATAGGCATTATTGTCGTTTTGCTTCTTGTAAGTCAGCAGGTGCAGGAAAAGCTCTCGGAAAATGCCAGCGGAATTGATCTTGTGGTGGGGGCTAAAGGCAGCCCTCTTCAAATAATACTCGGAAGCATCTACCATATTGACTACCCAACGGGGAACATACCTCTCAATGAAGCAGCCAAACTGGCCAGGAACAGGTTGGTAAAAAACGTGATTCCACTAGCGCTGGGGGATAGCTACAAATCTTTAAGAATTGTGGGCTCGACCAGGGGATTTGCTGAGCTGTACGGCTTGGCCCTTGATGATGGAGTACTCTGGGCGGACGACTGCGAAGTAACACTCGGGGCAGCTGCCGCACAAACGTTGAGCCTTGCCGTTGGCGACACCTTTTTTGGAGAACACGGCATGGCTGATGGGGGTGAGGCGCATGACGCTCATGCCTATAAGGTGGTGGGAATACTACAACCCACGGGCAAGGTGGTGGACAACCTTATTTTAACAAGTATTCCAAGTGTATGGCTGATGCATGGCCATGATGAAGCAGAGGACGGGCACGAGAACTTGCCGGATACGGCGGCGATGGAAGTTTTGGGCATACCAGTCACACCAGAGCAGCTCGAAGAAAAAGAGGTAACCTCATTGCTGGTGCAGTATCGGGGCCCGATGGCGGCGGTTCAGCTTCCCCGCATGGTGAATACCCAAAGCAGCATGCAGGCTGCTTCACCGGCCTTTGAAACGGCCCGGCTTTTCTCATTGATTGGCATAGGGGTCGATGTGGTGCAGGGCTTTGCCTACCTGATCATAGCAATGGCTGGGTTAAGCATTTTTATAGCACTGTACAACTCGTTGAAGGAAAGACAGTACGATCTGGCCATCATGCGGTCTTTGGGGGCATCCAGGCTCAGGCTTTTCGTCCACATTGTTATGGAGGGCGTTATCATCACGTTGCTGGGAGCCGGGGTTGGGTTTTTGCTTGGCCATGGCGTAGTAGAACTGCTGGCCAGGTTCATTTTAAAAGGGTCATCCACAGGCATCACCGGCCTTGTATTTTTGCCTTCCGAACTTTACATATTATATATAAGTTTACTTCTGGGAGTGATAGCTTCTCTTATTCCGGCTATCAATGCCTATAAGACTGACATTTCTGAAGTACTTGCAAAAGGAGCATAAATTATGAAGAGAGTATTGATCGCAGTGGCTTTTCTTATCGTTGGCATGTCGTATTTGTCGCATGCGCAGGACAACAATAAATCGCTGGCTACAGCCAACTGGAATACCCTGGCTAAGGTAACTTACAAGGTAGGTAAAGACGAATATGGAGAGCTGAGCATTCCGGTGTTTGGTGATGAGATTCAAAAACTTGCCGGCAAGGAAATTGAGCTTCCAGGTTATATCATCCCTTTCGATGGGATGTTTAAGCCGGATCATATCATTTTGTCGTCGCTGCCTGTTGCTGCGTGCTTTTTCTGCGGCAGCGGTGGCCCTGAATCGGTGATTGAAATTTATCTTAAGGAGCCAATTAAGTACACTGCCAACGGAATAAAGGTGAGAGGCAAACTTGAGCTGAATGAAACGGATTACAACCAGCTGATGTATATTCTGAAGGATGCTGTGATGGTAGGGCCGGCGAACTGATGCAAACGAAGAGAGTTAAATAACCAATGGCTATGAAAATGAAAAAGGTGGTGTTTCTTCTTTTCATGGTGTCAACGGCCACTGCGTGCTCCAATGAACAAAAGGAGCAGAAGGATGCCTTGATGGCTGAAGTGATGGCGGCACACGACGAGGTAATGCCTAAGATGGGAGAGCTGAGAAAAACGGCGAAGGACTTACAAGCAAAGGCAGACTCGTTGAGTACTTTGACTGAGCAGGATTTTTCGACCGAAATAAGTACTTTGAGACAGACTGCTAAATCAATAGAAGATGCCAATGAAGGTATGATGGAGTGGATGAGGCAGTTTGAAATGCCTGACAATGAGGCGCCGATTGCGGAGGTCTTGGTCTATCTGAAGGATCAAAAGGAAAAAGTGGACACCGTAAGAGACAAAATGCTAAAGTCGCTGGAGGAGGGGAAGGCGCTGCAGTAGATTGGAGTGGCCAGTCTTCGCTGTGAGACTTGTGACGAAGGCAATTGATTAGCCCGTCTATCAACCACCAAGCAGGTGAAAAAATAGAGGCTGCCACCGGCAGCCTCCTCTGTTTATTTGGTTTCGCAATCTTTTAAAAACGCCGCTACGTCATTCACGTCAATCAGGCCTTTTTTGTTGCCCCAGGAGTTGGACACATAGGTCAGTATTTCCGCTATCTCCAGGTCTTTCAGGCTGAGCATGGGCATGACACCGTCGTACTCCACGCCGTTTACCGTAATTTTACCGCTTTGGCCATTTTTAATGATGCAGGCGGCTTTTTTGGCATCGGCCATCAGAAAGTCGGAGCCAGCCAGGGGTGGGATGAGGGCAGCAAGTCCCTGGCCTTCAGTTTGATGGCAAGCAGAGCAGTTTTGCTTATATAGTTGTGCCCCCTCGCTCATGTACTGACGTAGTCTGATGCTCGTTCTCTCATCGAGCCCCTCGTAGATATCGTCCGATTTTGCTTCTTGCTTTTTGTCGCCTGAAGAACAGCTTGTCATTGAAATGCTGGCAGCCATGAACGAAACCAGTGCCAATGCTAAAATTCTCTTTCTACTCATGATTTTTCTTTGTTGTATTCTTTAAGTAAAATTTTCATGTCTTCCATCAGTGTGTTGACGTCTTCTTCTACCGTGCCATCATATACACCTCTTATGCGACGGTTTTTGTCGACCAAAAGAAAAGCACCACTATGGATATATCCACCAGGTGCGCCAGGGTCTTCACCCGCCACCACCATGTAGCTCGTTTCTCCCAGGTCATAAATAGCATCTTTGTCGCCCGTAACGAAGTGCCACTTATCGCTTTTCACACCCAGTCGTTCAGCAAAATCATGCAATACGGCCACGGTGTCATGCTCCGGGTCAATGGAGTAGCTTAGCAGGCCAACTTCAGGATTGTTTTCAAACGTTTCATAAATGCGGATCATTTGTGTTTTCATGATCGGGCAAATGGTAGGGCAGCTTGTGAAAAAGAAGTCGGCCACATAGATTTTGTCGTTGTAGGTTTCGTTGGTTACCCAGGTGCTATCCTGATCAAGAAACCTGAAATCGGCAATGGTGTGGTAGATAGTGTCGGCTTTTGCGACACCATCAGTTTCTACCGTCGTTACTTCTCTTCGGCCAAGGATAGGTAGTTTTTTTTCGCCTCCGAAATTGGTGCAGGCACTAAGGCTTGCTACCGCTATCACCGAGAATATCAGTTTTTTCATTTTCAATCCTTTGAATTAGTTTTCTCTCTCCACTTTTTATAGCTCCTGATGGCCAGCATAAGTGCCCCTGTAAAAGCGATCAAACCGGCCATGCCCCATGCCAGGCTTACAATGTTTTTGAGCACCACAAGGAAAACAGTGGCTACGAGAAGAATGGTGGCCACTTCATTGAAAATGCGGAGGTAGTAGCCGGAGTCTTTATAGACATCCTTCTGCAGGTTCCTGAATTTTACATGACAAACCCACTGATAAACATAAAGAAAGAACACAAACACCAGTTTGGCGATCATCCATGGCTGGGCGGCCAGCGCCCACCCCAGGGAGTTGAGCACAAGCGGGCCGAATATCAGCGTTAAAATGGCTGATGGCCAGGTAATGCCAAACCAAAGCAGCTTCGAAATGCGCTTGTATTCTTTGGTGAGAATGCTGCGCTCAGGCTGAGGTTTTTCCTGGGTTTCGGTTTGATAGATAAACAAGCGAACCATATAAAACAGGCCTGCAAACCAGGTGACAATAAAGATGATATGAAGCGCCTTGAGATACAGATAAGACATGCTTGTCCTTTTGCCTCAAAAATAGTGGCTGAAAGGCGAATGTCCTTGCTTTGGTCGGAATAAAAGCGTGTATTTCTTACTCCGGGGAAATCAAAAGAAAAGGCCAATTGAGGTACCGGTGTGGCAAGTGTTTACAAAAGTGTTACCACGTCCCCCACTTTCACCAGTCCCTGTTTTTCCACGACGGCATTCATGCCAAAAAGCACCTTGTGCTCGTATTTTCTGAATGTTGCCAGCGTTTTTGTGGGCTCTTTGCCCATTTTGCCGGTTTCCTGATCGATAGTGGGCACCTGACATCTGGCGCAGCGCTTCAGGCAATGGAAAATGGCATCTCCGGCGGAGAGTTTCCTCCATGTGTCTTCTTCAAACGATTTTGAATTTGCCACTACAATATTGGGACGAAACCTGTTCATAGGAATTGGCTGATCAAGCTTGTTGTTCAGGTCTTTCAACGAGGCGTCGGATATGAAAAGATAGGGATAGCCATCGGCAAAGCTCACCATGGAATTGGCTCCGTATTTTTTTTCCACTTCTCTTTTCTTGCTTTCGTGCTGAAAGCAGAACCATACTTTTTCGCCGAGTACGTCGGAAAACCAGTCGTTGAAGTTTTTTCCCACGATCCGTGCTTCCACTTCATCGTCCCAAATAGTTACTTTCTCTTTGCTTCCGGAATAATGTTCGCTATTGAGCGGTACCATAATGGAGCTATCCTCGTAGGTGATGACCAGCGATTCTCCAATGATCGCCGTATGAATAAGGGCCAGCATTGGCGTTTCCCTTTGCGAAATGAATTTGCCTGTTGTGTCGGTCAGCATCCAGCGCCTGTCATACCTGAAGCCTTTTTCAAGCGCCTCCGCCTCTTTTACGCTTATCCCCTTCAATCCCTTCACAGGGTAAATATTCAATTCGCTAATCTGCAACGCCATGGGCAATGAACTTTTTAGATGGTAAATATGGTTCCTTTTGCTGAAATTGCTTTTGTTTCAACCTTGATTTCCTGCCAATTATGAGTGAACGCACCAGTTTATGGTATTTTGAGGAGGTAGATCTTTACAACGTGCTCTGCCCTCACAAAGTACCGGACATGAAAGAGCGACACACGTTCAATCATTTCCAGAAGGATCAGTTCATTTATTTTCCCAACGAACCATCGAGTCATATTTACCTTATCGCCGAAGGGCGGGTTAAAATAGGTTCCTATACCGAGGACGGAAAAGAAATCCTGAAGGCCATTCTTGGTGCCGGGGAAATTTTTGGCGAGCTATCGATTGCAGGCGAAGAGCGGCGGACAGACTTTGCGCAGGCGCTGGATCCTAACACGACGGTTTGCCCGATGACCATCGACGATATGCAGGAGTTGATGAAGGAGAACCAGGCCTTAAGTTTGCGAATTTTTAAGTTGATGGGCCTTCGCCTCAAGAGGGTGGAGCGCAAACTGGAATCGTTGGTATTTAAGGACGCCCGCAGCAGGGTGATTGATTTCATCAGAGAAATGGCAGAAGAAAGAGGGCAGAAGGTTGGCTACGAAATGCTGATCAAGACAAAATTTACCCACAAGGACATTGCCAGCCTCACAGGCACCAGTCGGCAGACGGTGACGACCATCCTAAACGACCTTAAAGCGCAGAACATCATTAACTTTGATCGCAGGAGGATACTGGTCAGGGATATGGCGAAGTTGAAGTAAGAGAATTCATTCGGGAGAACTGCGAAACTTGCTACATGCCTTTATTGAGCTTATCGAACAGATTCCTCGTGGCATCGCCGGAAGCTTGGTTTAAAACAATCGTTTCTTTTCCACCGTCATGGATCAAAATAAACGGCCCTTCTGTTGATTGCAAAAAAAGGAGGCACTCACCCATTCCCTGCACTTGAAAGTGCCCCTTGTACACTTCTCCCATATGAAAACCGTTGGTTTTAAGTTCGATCTTTCCAATTGCATCATTCAGGTTTGCATTTTCAATGGTGACTGTTGTTCCAAACAAACCTGATATCTGTAGCTGATTACCATCAATAGCAAACTCTGGGGGCTGGATGGAGAGATGTAAAAAGAAAAAAGTACCAAAAGTGAAGATGACGACAAATGCTGCGATAGAAAGTAGCTTGGTAGGGGAGGTCTTGTTGTGGTCGAATCGTTGTGCTTGAATGAGTGTAAATGGTAGTATGCACATGATTGAGACAATTGGCCATGAATCGGCTACATTCTTCCACCCCAGCCATAGAAAAAGGTAAGCACCAACGACAAGGACTAGTCCCATGGTGATGAAATGATTACGTATCATCGAGGAGAGCCCGTCAACGTCTACATTTTTTCTCTTGTCTTCCGGCATGGTGTTGTAGCCTGCAATGAGCATAGGATAGGATTTAACAAGAAATCCCGTGCCGATAAGAAATGTGCCAATGATCAAATGAACCAGCTGTCCCATCTACTAAAAATAGCGATTTTTTTTCTTACCTCTCCCAGTATTTGCTCCTCTTATAATCCTTCAACCGAAGCTTACGGCCATCCCAGGCGACCATTTCCACGAGGATGTTTGGATAGGTTTGGGTGAAGATGTATTGGTTAATTTTTTCTTCGTCCAGCTGTACCGTCACTCGCCAGGTATCTTGCTGTGGCAATCCACCGGGTAGTGAATCGATGGCTTCAAGTGGCGCCACACTAAACTCCGCATCGTACACCCGGGGCATGTCGGCCCGGCTGTTGATTTGTGTGGCATACACCGGCATGCGGAACCATAGCTTGTCTTTGAATTTCAGGGTTCGCAGGGTGTAAGGCAGCTGATCTTCCCAAAGCGGGGTAGCATCCAGCATTTTGGTGTCGTCTCCCTGCCCGTCCCAGTAGCTGTGGTAGGTGTACTCCAGCTGACTGCCTTTTTCCTTCAGCATCTTGAAGGTGTTGCCGCACCATTCCTGGCTGGAGTTGGTGAATTTATGGATTTGCACCGGGTTGTTTCTGTGAAAGAAGATGCTTGTAAGAAAGTGGTAGGGATAATTGTCTGTAGGGATGTCAGCAAACTGGTTCACCTTCATTACTTCATAGAGGTCGGTTCTTTCGTAGTCATCTGTTTTTACGCCGAACTCAATATTGAAGTCCTCTTTTACCAGGATATAGACATAATCAAAATAGCGGGGTTTGTTGTAGATGGTCCGGGCGGCATTGTAAATGGCCACTTCAGCCTGCCCATCATCCCAAAGATCGTTTTTTGCCCAACTTGTGTCGAAATACTCATTGAGCCCCCGATCGTCAGGTGAGTCAAATACTTGATCGCAGGCTGTTGCCAATAGCAGAACGACTAAAGCAAAAAGGAATGGGTTGTAGGTCTTCATTCTATTATTAGTGTTTTGAGCCTCCCCAAATCATCGATGGTGTCCACATCGCTCAGAGGCGGGAGCTTGTGGAAGTCTTTGTTCTGGCTTTCAATATAGTCAGTTGTCTTTTTGTACACCGAGCTGGTGCTCCACTCAATGCCCTTGAAGATACCGCTGTCAAAAGTTTTCATTCCCAGCAAGTAGTAACCTCCATCACGGGCAGGGCCAATAATGAAATCACGAAAAGCAAGACACTCAAAACCCTTTTCGATATAGGGGGCTTCCAGTTCCAGACAATCGCTGCCAATGATGGCTGCCCTTTCATAGCCAAGCCCGACCACTTCTTCGAATGCATTGGACATGCGCTCGCCAAGGTCATCGCCCTTTTGCTGTTTCAATATGTATCCGGCGTTAGAGAAAATATCGTTTTCGGGAATGAAGCTGGAGTAGAAAACGTATTTGTCTTGCACGAGATCAGCGGTGATGTCTTTAGTGTGCTGTAACAGCTCAAGATAAACCTCAAGCGCTTTTTCATCACCAATGTCTTTGGCCAGGCGGGTCTTTACCTTGCCCAGCTCGGCATTTTTCACAAAAATAATGAGAGCTTCTTTAGTCATATACTTTTATCCCTTCCTTCAGCCATACTGACCAAAGCTTGTTGTAGCAATGCACACTGTCGGTTGCCTGGTTTTTCGAATTGACCACTGTGTACCCTTCGTTTTTCCATTCAAAAATACCGCCGTACAGGTTTTCTACATCGGTATAGCCCAGGGCTTTCAGCTTTTCTCCAATTTTTTCGCTTCGATAGCCGACGGAGCAGTACACCACAATTGGCTGGTCTTTGGCAATGTCTTTGACCATTTCAGGCTTGAACGTTTCGTAGTCTACCCATTTGGCGCCAGAAAGATGGCTAATATCAAACTCAGCTTTGGCTCTTGTGTCAAGTAAGATTGGCTTTTTTGCCTGTTGGATACTTGCCAGCGAATCAGCCGAGATGGTAGGCACCGACTTGCTGTAAAGCGTAGAAAGGAGCACGTCGTAAGCACTTTGCGCTTGCGTAAACTGCGGCAAGGCAATGGCGAAAACGAGCAAGAGTAATTTTCCTGGTGTTGTCATCTCTTTAATAAGCTTATTGCCTCCTGTTTTGTTCTCTGGGGTAACACCACTTCCCACACAAAAACTCCAATAACCAACAAATATTCTGTGATGATGGCCCACCAGGGAATTTCGTAGCCAGTCGCTGTGTAACCAATATATGTCCATAGAATGGCATAAGACCACACAATGGGGAATTTATAGCCTGAGAACACGGACAGGGCTACCAATGGCACCACATACCATGGATGAACCGTGGTGGCCGCCATGTAGTAGATGAAAAAAACAATGCTGAGCGCCTGGAACGGGCTCCGGCCGTTTGGCCAGTTGACCCAGCTGACGACTAGTATGAGTATGCCACCGGAAACAGCCAATTGTGGCCCGAGGGTGGCGATGATATTATACCCTTTCCACCAAAAACCTATTTCCCTGAGCAGGTAGTAAAAAGATGCGTTGAATTCGAACTTCCGAAAATACAGATCGAGGCTTTCTCCCTGCCCGCTTAGCCAGGCAAGGTCGATCAGTGGCAGAAAGAAGAGCAGAGAACCTAGCAGAGTGACCAGCACCACCTTCCACCAGTTTTTCTTGTCGCCTGCGAACATCAGTGCGGGGCCAGCGATGACGGGAGTTAGTTTGGTGGCAATAGCGGCCGCTAGTGCAAATGGGCCTGCAAGCAATTTCTTATCGGCAATTAACACGACAGATAGAATGAGAAACAGCGCCATCATCCCTTCAAAGTGAAGGTTGCCAGACACTTCCATGATGACCAGCGGATTAAGGGCGTAAACGGCCAACAAAGAGGAGGGCTTGCCACTTTTCTTTAGATAGTGGGCGATAAAAAACAGAAACACGATCTCTGTTGCTATGAGTAAAAGCCGCATCGGGACGATAGCGCTGAGCAAAGAACCATTATAAGTGAGTGTGCTCAGCCAAAATACCAGTTGATGGAATGGCGGGTACACTGTGAAGTATTCTTTTGAATTGAGCCCATCGTAGAGCTCGGCCGTCAGTGTGGGAATAGCATTACCCGCTTCCATGTAAAATGATGGCGGGTGGCTGAATGGATGGATGCCCTGATGCCACAGCAAGCCATCCCATATGAATCGGTAGAAGTCATCAGAAAGCGCCGGGAGGGCGAATAGGAAAATCAGGCGGAACAGGACGGCAAGGCCAAGAATCCATTTCAATTCAGCTTTTTGTAAAGCCAGGAAGGCGAGAAAAAGTAAAGCGAATGAGCCCTGAAGAATCCAGGCGTCTGTTCTTTGAAGCTTGTAGGCAAGCAAAAAATAGATCAAGCAGGAGAGCGCTCCCGCAACGGCCCATTTAAGCTTTGGAGGCGAGAAACCCATAAGGTTTAATTGAGAGTAGGAAGATGCCTCCGAAGCCTATGGTAAGCATGAGATGGAAAAATATCAGCCCAAAGTCGGACAGGTAGAAGGCCGACCAAAGGCCAAAGGCAAAGTAAACGGAAAGAAGGCCTTCGAGCACAATCGCCGGTGTTAGCTTCCATTTGATGTACTTGTTGGTTTTCCAGGATATTTTGTCTTTGAGAACGTTGAATTTGGGTGTGCGCAAAAATGGCGTCTTAATGCCGAGCCAGCCTTCAAGCACCGCAATGGCATTGTGTAGTGACATGCCCATCGAGAAGGTGATGAACATGGGGAAGTGAATAAGAAAGTATTTTAGCGGCTTTTTGGGAAATGAAGAGCCGCTGGCAACCCAGTAGAAATAGCTAACAAAGAGAAAACCTAATACAAATACACTGGCCGCATTGAACAGTGCGCTGTATGTCGGCAAATGGTTCATTGTGTAGAGCAGGGGTAGGCTGAGTAGTGAGGCCGTGAAAAGGAAAAAGAAAAGCGAGCTGTTGAGCAAATGCTGGACGGCGTGAAGCTTGTTTTTCAGCGGCAAGGTCGATGTGAGCACAGCCCCCAGGTTTTTTCTGGCTGTTTCGGCGGCGCCTTTGTTCCAGCGGTACTGTTGTGATTTTACTGCCGGCATAAGGATGGGCAGCTCTGCGGGAGACTCAACATTTTCAAGGAACGTGAAATGCCAGCCTTTCAGCTGAGCTCTGTAGCTAAGGTCGAGGTCTTCGGTGAGGGTGTCTGCTGTCCATCCGCCGCCGTCTACAATGCACTTCTTTCGCCAGACACCGCCCGTGCCGTTGAAGTTAATGAAGCTACCCGATGCACTACGGCCTGTTTGCTCTACTGAAAAATGGGCGTCGAGGCCGAAGGCTTGTAGTTTGGTCAGCCACGAGTAGTTGCGATTGAGGTGACCCCAGCGGGTTTGCACCATGCCCACTTTTGGGGTGGTAAAGTGGGGTAATGTTTCCTTCAGGAATTGAGGGTCTGGCAGGAAGTCGGCATCGAAAATAGCAATAAACTCAGCACGGGCCTGTTCAAGCCCATTCTGCAAGGCTCCCGCTTTGAAACCTGTTCTTTCTTGCCGACGCAGCGCTTTAATGTCGAAGCCCATCTTTTTGTATTCTTCAACCAGGTTGTCTACAACAACGCAAGTCTCATCATCACTGTCGTCAAGCACCTGAATTTCCAGTTTGTCTTTTGGGTAGTCGAGCAGGCATACTTGTCTGATCAGTCTTTCCACCACGTACAGCTCGTTATAAATAGGCAGCTGTACGGTCACCAGCGGGAACTCTGTAAGTGGAGCAATTTTCGCTGGCGTTAACTTCTTGTTTTTTCGGTAGCGAATAGCCAGGTGCAGCTGTCCCAGGCTGAACAGAAAGATCAGCGACAAGGAGAGTCCGTACCCAATTATTACCAGCCAGTCGATCATAAGTACCTGAAGATTGTCCAAAGTATTTTGTAGCCTGCGCCGAAGGTGCCTTTCACCGTGCCCGACACTTTGGAAACACCAATGCGCTGCCGATAGTTTACCGGCACTTCGGTGGTTTGCATTCCCAATTTAGCCGCTTTTAGCTGCATTTCTACAGTCCAGCCATAGGTTTTGTCCTGCATGTTAATGCGCAGCAGGCTTTCATATTTCACAGCCCTGAAAGGCCCAAGGTCAGTAAACTGCACTCCGTAAAACCAGCGGAGGAGGGTGGTGGCTAACCAGTTGCCAAATATTTGCTGTGGTGTCATGGAGCCCTTTTCTTTTTTGCCAAGAGCCCTGGAGCCGATCACGAGATCGGCTTTGCCGTCTATAATCGGTTGTACCAGCTCGTACATTTCTTCAGGATAATCGGAGTGGTCTCCATCGAGAAACACCACGATATCTGGCAGGTCGTCGACCTGGCCGGCGATGTGCTGCATACCGCAAAGGCAGGCGTTGCCATAGCCTCTTTTTTCTTCTCTGAGCGCCGTTGCTCCTCTCGACTGTGCCTGAGCAAAGGTGTTGTCAGTCGAACCATTGTCGATGACGATGATTTCGGATACCAGTTCTTTGGGGATCTCGTCAATCACCATACCTACGGCGTTCTGCTCATTGAAGGCAGGGATGATGACTTTGATGTTGGGTTGGCGCACTTACGGTTGATTTACATGCAAAAATAGGGAATGCATTGGATTAGGAGGTCGGGGGTGGGACAAAAGGTTAGCATTAGCCCATATCCGCATCTTTTATCAGGCGGTTGATTTCGGACTTTAGCAAGGGGAGGTGTTTGGTCAGAATAGCCCAAATGTTTTCATCAGAAATATTATCGTAGGAATGAATGATTTGATTTCTCAACCCGACGATTCTGATAGCATTTGTGATCGGGAATTCTGGTTCTTTGTCAAGAATCCTTCGAACGGCTTCGCCGATAATTTCCAGATTTCTCTCGACGCCTCTCTTCAAAAGAAGATTTCTTTGGTAGCTGACAAAGTCATGTGCTTGCCCGTCGAAATAGCTTTCAATTTCATTGATGGAGCCATCAATGTCATATAGCCACTTCAGTACCTTTTCGTCCATAAACCAGCGCCTTGGTTCTATTGATAGATTTAATTAGAATAGGATTCCGAAGGGTTTGGACTTCTAAAAGATCCACTTTTCTGTTGAGTAGAGATTCCAAAGATTCTTTCAGGTTCATATAGTTGTCGAAATAGTCGGCCAAATTCACATCACCAAACTTCACCAGAAAATCGACATCACTGTCAGCATCAAAAGAGTCTGACAGTATGGAACCAAAGGCGAACAGCTCAATTACCTTATGCTTTTTGCATAGGGTCGATATTTCGTTAATATGATCCTTGATGATTTTCATCCGTCGTATGTAAATATAACAAATATTTTTCTCTCATAATTTAGTCCAGTAATGACTCCCGATATGCAGCACGTATTTCCAGGCGTAGAAATAACTCTATTGATAGTTGCTTGCCAGCCCCACATCATTGAAACCACTCTTGGCCCCGGATGGGCCAGCACATCCATCAACGTTGTTAGATTTCACACCAATTCGATTGTCAGTGAAGAGCACTGACAATTTGCGGTTTAGTATGATTCTTCTGGTGAGGCGGCGCTGGTAAAGAGGCTCAAAAGAAGAAGGCGCAATGCCTGCTGAGGAAGTGAGCTTGGTGGAGTGACTCCACGCTAGCTATTGTACTTCTTATTCATATAATCCACCGACTCTTTGACCAGTGTTTTAAGAATACCAAGATCCACGTCTGTCAATTTGTTAATATAGAGACAAGACTTCCCGGTTTTGTACTTTCCGAGCTTCTGCATCAGCTCTTCGTACCGGCCGAAGCCTGGCATGATATAGAGCGTAAGGCTCGTTTTTCTTGGCGAAAAGCCGGTTATCATCCAATCACCTTCCTGTCCGCTGGCATATTTGTAGCGATAGGTGCCAAAACCAACTATAGATGAGCCCCACATCTTTGGTTTTTCGCCAGTCACCTCCTTCATCAGCTTCAGCACCTCAAAGGCGTCATTTCGTTTTTTCTCATCCTCCACTTTGTCGAGAAAGCCTTCCACGCTTACATCGTTGACTTTTGTTTTTAGTTCGTAGGCCATAGTGATGTATTTTGACTCAGGAATTAAGAAAAATCTACTTTAAATGCAAGGGACTACAGCCCAAAGCACTACACCTTTTTGTTTTCCTTTTTATCGTACCATAGCTGCACCAGCCCCGAGGGGAAAGTCAGGCTTTTTTTGAAGGTCAGGTTTTGCTCTGGGCGGCCGTCTTTAAACAATCTAATGCCGCTACCCAGCAAATGAGGAATGACTGAAACGATTACTCTGTCAATCAGAGAATATTTGAAAAGCTCAAACACCAGGTCGCCACCACCATCGCAGTAGATGTTCTTGCCCTTTTCCTTTTTGAGTTTCTTAATAAGAGCCGGCAAGTCATTAAAGTACTCAACGTTTTCATCCCTGCCTGTTCTGCTATTGGAGAGCACCCACACTTTTTTGTCTTTGTGGTGAAACTCTCCTCCAAATGACAACACTTTGTCGTAGGTCTTCCTGCCCCAAATGACCGTGTCGATGCCAGCGGTGAATTCCGCATAGCCATAGTCTTCGCCAGGCACCTGTACTTGTGACAGAAAATCAATATTGTCGTCTTCTTTAGCGATATAGCCATCGAGACTCATAGCGATGTAGAGATTTACTCCCCTGTTAGTAGTCACCATTTATCAATTAATAAGTAGTGTAAATAATCCCATGACAATTTTTTACAATGTGTATAGCAGACACATTTTTGCTATTAACTACTTTGCAAGCCAAGTTTGGTAATGCCCTTTCGGGGGCAGCAACGTTTAACGTTGCACGGTTGATTAGGTTTGGTAGCCCGGCGGTCTTTTAGAGCGCCGGGCTTTTTTATTTCTTCTTTTCCGCCAGCAGCAGTGCCTCCAATTCGGCCACCGCCTCAGGATTTTCGGCAGCTATATTTATCTTTTGGCCAGGGTCTGATATCTGATAGAGTTGCATAGCTGTGTCACGCCCTGACTCTGTGTTGGTATACTGGTAAATTGCCGGGCCATCATTTGGAGGAATAAGGTACCACTTCAGGTTGCGAATTGCTTGCGTGCCCGATGCATGCAGAACCAGCGAGCTTCGGCCGATGTCAGATTTCCCAAGCAACGCATCTATCACGTTTTTGCTGTCGGCGATGGTGCCGGAATCCGCCGTTACACCTACCAAAGATGAAAGGGAGGCTGGCAGGTCGACCTGGCAAACCAAAGCATCCGAAACACCCGCTTTAACCTTTCCAGGCCAGCTGACAATAAAAGGAACCCTTGTACCACCATCGAACAGGCTGTATTTCCCGCCTCTAAGCGGGCCCAATGGCTGGTGATCGCCGAGAAGTTCTACAGCCTGATCCTGATACCCGTCGTCTATCACAGGCCCGTTGTCGCTCGAAAAGACGATCAAAGTATTTTTTGACAACCCCAGGCTTTCGAGGTGTTTTGTGATTTCGCCCACACACCAGTCGGCTTCCACAATGGCATCACCTCGTGGCCCCATGCCCGATTGACCAACAAATCTTTCGTTAGGCGTGCGGGGAACATGGGGCTGGTGCAGTGCAAAGTACAGGAAGAAAGGGCCATCCTTTTGCTCCGTCATAAATTCCCTGGCCTTATCGACAAATACATCAGCCATGTCTTCATCCCGCCATAGGGCAGCTTTTCCGCCTTTCATAAAGCCTATTCTGGAGATGCCGTTGTGAATGCTCATGTCATGACCATGGCTGGGATGCATTTTTAGCAACTCAGGGTTGTCTTTGCCGGTGGGCTCTCCCGGAAAATTCTCCTTATAGTTGATCATCAATGGGTCGTGTGCTTCAAGGCCAACCACCCTTTGGTTTTCTACAAAAACTGTTGGCACCCTGTCGTTAGTGGCAGCCATCATGTAGCTGTAGTCAAAGCCGATATCGTTTGGGCCTGGGCTAATGCGCTCGTTCCAGTTGACATTGCCGTCGCCAAGACCAAGGTGCCATTTGCCAACCACCGCTGTTTTGTAGCCAGCTTTCTTTAAAAGGGAGGGGAGTGTTGCCATCCCAGGCCGTATCAGTGCAGGTGCATCGCCAGGCAATACTCTCGCATCCTTATTTCGCCATGGATAAACACCTGTCAGCAACCCATACCTCGAGGGTGTGCAGGTGGCTGAAGTACAATAGCCTTGCGTAAAGCGGAGGCCAGCGGCAGCAAGTTGGTCAATATTGGGAGTGCTTATGGTGTTGGAGCCATAAGCGCTCACATCGCCATAGCCCAGGTCGTCGGCCAGTATAACGATGATGTTGGGTTTAGGCGTAGTTTCCTCAGCTGGTTCCATTTTGCAGCCAAGTGCTGCCGCCAATGTGACCAGCGAAAGTGCCTTTATTGAGGAGCTATTTATCATGGTTGCGCTTTGTATTCTTTGAAGTACTTTTCAAGTACAAAAGGAGGTTGGTGCACGTCCGGTTTCCTTTCGAAAGTAGTTGGGTCGTACTCCATTGGCACAATTGTTTTGGCTGTAAGCTGCAGCGTATCGTCGGTTCTCCTTTGCCAGCTGCCTAACAAGCCCATCATTTCCCTCACTTTTACCTCGTGCTCCTTTTCACCAGCCAGGTTGACTAGTTCATCAGGGTCGTTTTCAAGGTCGAAGAGTTGTGTGTGGTCGATCATAGGGTATCGTATCAATTTCCATTTCTTGTCCCGCACTGCCCGGTGCGTGCCCCTGTAGGTGGTGAATAGCGAGGTACGAACACCTCCTTCTTTGCCCATAATTACCTTCGAGAGGTCTTTCCCGTCCACACCCTCAGGTGGTTCTACGCCTGTAAGGTTGCAAAGTGTAGGGAAAATGTCGTAGAGGTAAACCAGTGCATCTCTTGTTTCATTGGCTGGCAAGCCGGGGCCTGCGAATACCAGTGGTGCCTTCATGCTGTGCTCATACAGGCTTTGCTTCCCCACAAGGCCATGGCTTCCCAGGGCAAGCCCATGGTCGGCAGCGTAGACTATTATCGTGTTGTCGGCAAAACCGCTGGCTTCAATCGAAGCGATAATGTCGCCTATTCTTTTGTCGGCGTGGGTAATCATAGCGTAATATTCCCTGAGTTGATCCTGAATCATTCCAGGGTCTCTCGGCCACGGTGCCAGGTGCTCATCTCTTACCTGCATTTCATTTAGTTCCCCAAAATTGAAAGGATGCCAGGGCTTAAAGTTGGCCGGTAACGGAACGGTGTCTCCCGTATATTGCTCCAGGTATTGTGGCAATGGACTTCTAGGGTCGTGAGGGGCTGTGAAGGCTATGTAAGCAAAGAAGGGCTTGTCGGCTCCTTTTTGTGAGGTAATGAAGTCTATCATCGCATCAGCAAAAAGGTCGGTGGAGAAGCCTTTTTCGATAGGTTCGGTAAAAGTGGAGTCATTCACTTTGTCACGAACGGTTGTGTTGAAATGATCATCCATTCCACCCAGAAACACATTCTTTCCCTGCTGAAACGAAGCCAGAAAACTGTTGCCACCATTGTGCCATTTGCCGGTTCCAAAAGTAGTGTAACCATTGGCGGCCAATACCTGCGGCATGGTGGTGACCGTGTCCAGCTTGTCGTATACATGGTAAAGGCTTTTGCCACTCATGAGCATGGCTCGGCTCGGGGCGCAAACGGCCCCATGAATAGAGCCCATGCAGTAGTTGTTAGTGAAGCGCACACCGCTTGCCGCAAGCGCATCCAGATTAGGCGTTTTAATAATTTGGTTACCAGCTGCCCCCAGTGCATCAGCTCGCTGGTCGTCGGTGAAAATGAAAACAATGTTGGGTTTTTTAGGCTCCTCTTTCTTTTGTGAGCACCCCATCAGGACTTGACAAAAAAGTACGACGGCCAGAGAACCGACATTAAAAATGGCGCAATATTCTTTCCTCATGGCTAAAAATAGAAAACCATCCACATTTATAAATGGCTTCTTGCTAATATTTGACATGCCTAATTCTATTTTATTCATTAAACTGTGCTATAATCCTTAGGTATGAAAGCAGTATTTGGTAAGGTCGCTCTATTCACTCTCGTGGCAGTTGTCTTTTTTTGTCTGGGCCATTACGTGTCGCTAACACAGGAGGAAACGATTAGCTGCGACAATATTATCAAAGCAGGTGAACTGATTGGAGTGCCACTTACCCGTGCCGAGGCTGACTCCATGCTTGATGGCATTGCCTCGCAAAGGGAGAGCTATCTTTCCATGCGCAGGAGCCCATTAACTGACGACGTGGTGCCTGCCATGCAGTTCAATCCGCTCCCGTTGGGCTTTCGCCACCAGAGCCATTATAAAGGGTTGAAATTTGGCGATTACAGTGGAACCTTGCGACCTGCCGCTGACGAGGAGCTGGCTTATATGAGTATCGGAGAGTTGGCGGAGCTCATCCGAACCAAACAAATTTCCTCACTTGAGCTTACGCAGTTTTATATAGACAGAATTAAGAAGCTTGATCCACAGCTGCACGCCATCGTGACCCTCATGGAAGACTATGCACTTGAAAAAGCTGCAAATGCTGACAAGGAAATTTCACAGGGTAACCACAAAGGTCTTTTGCATGGGATTCCTTTTGGAGCCAAAGACTTGCTGTCCAAGAAAGGCTTCAAGACGACCTGGGGGGCCATGCCTTACAAAGACCAGGAGTTTGACGTGGATGCGACTGTTGTCGAGCGGCTGGAAAACGCTGGGGCAGTTTTGATGGCAAAAACCACACTTGGCGCTCTTGCCATGGGCGATATTTGGTTTGGAGGCAAAACACGGAACCCCTGGAATTCCGAGAAGGGAAGCAGTGGTTCATCGGCGGGTTCGGCATCCACCGTTTCGGCGGGTTTGCTGCCGTTTGCTATTGGTTCGGAGACGTTGGGATCGATTGTGTCACCATCCACCGTTTGTGGCGTAACCGGACTGAGGCCTACTTATGGCCGGGTAAGTCGCTACGGAGCCATGGCCCTAAGCTGGAGCATGGACAAGCTAGGCCCATTGTGTCGCAATGTGGAAGACTGCGCCATTGTGTTGGCTGCGATTGGCGGACCTGACGGAAAAGACGCTATGGTTTTGGACTTTCCGTTCTACTATGAGCCTACTGTCGATCTGAAGGCACTCAGGATCGGTTATGTAAAAAGTGACTTTGACAAAGAATACGCCTTTCATAGTCAAGACAGCGTAGCGCTGCAGGTCTTGAAGGAACTCGGAGCACAACTTATACCAATTGAATTGCCTAACCAGCCGGTAGGGAATATGACCATTATACTTTCGGCAGAGGCTGCAGCCGCTTTTGAGGAATTGACATTAAGCGGCCGGGACGATCAGTTGGTTAACCAGCTAAAGTGGGCCTGGCCTAACAGCTTCAGGGAATCCCGGCTAATTCCGGCTGTAGAATATATCCAGGCAAACAGGCTTAGGACTCAACTTATTCGAGATATGACCGATGTTTTTGAAAAAGTGGATGTGTACCTGGCTCCTTCCAGAGGAGGCAGCAATCTACGAGTCACCAACCTGAGCGGCCACCCATCCGTAGTGCTGCCCAATGGCTTTTCTGATGACGGCACTCCCACCAGCATTACCTTCACCGGCCGGCTATTTGATGAAGGGACTTTGCTGGCGGTTGCAAAAGCCTACCAGGAGGCTACAGGCTGGCATAAGAAACATCCAGAACTTAAGTGACGATACTTCAATATATTATTTTGTCCAGGGTGTGAAAATAGACGACTCATACCTGTTTAGCTGAATTTTTCGCAACATACTTACATTTAATTTCTGGAATCAATCCTTCCCAGGGTGACGAAAGTCACCTTTTCTGCTTTGTAGTGTCATACCCTCCGCTTGCTCCCTCCTATACCTTAGCATCATCAAATGGTTCACAAAACTATTCAGAAAGATGAAAAGATTATTCGCAATTACCGCCCTTGTATTTCTGACTGTAGCAGCTATAGCCGGACAGCCCTTCAAGGCTGAAAAGGGATCAAAAATTACTGTTTCTGGCACCTCTACCATGCATGACTGGACCATGGTTTCAGAAGATGTTAAGGTGGACGCAAGCATAGCCGACGGAGGGGCGACGATTGAAGGGCTGAAACTAAGTTTGCCAGTTAACACCCTCAAGAGTCATAAAAGTGGGATGGATGACAATGCCTACAAAGCGCTTAAATCAGACAAAAATCCACAGATCACATTTAACCTGAAAACTTCGCAAGCCAAAGGATCATCGCTTGTTCAGGGGGCTGGGAAATTAACTATCGCAGGTGTGACTAAAGACATAAGTCTTGACGGAAAGCTGGAGCCGCTGGCTGATGGCAAATACAAACTCACAGGTTCTTACACACTTGACATGGAAGTATACAGTGTGGAACCACCTTCTTTTATGTTCGGCACTGTTTCAACAGGAAAGGAAGTAACGATTACCTACGAAATTATTCTGACTAAATAAATAAAAACCAATAAATGTCCCTTATCATGAAAACGCTAAATAAATTTCTTGGGATACTGATTGTCTTAGGACTTTCCGCAACCAGCACATTGATGGCTCAGCAACCTGACCTTCAATTTTACAGAACAAATGACGTAAAAGGCCGCAATGTTTTTGAGACTACAAAAGCAGATACCATACCTTTTGACGGCTTAAAAGTGAGAGTGGGTGGTGACTTTGCCATCGAATTTCAGGGAATTAACCAAACAAACTCGCTCGACAGCCTTTTGGACTTGGGTACCAACTTAAACCTCCCCACAGCCAACCTGAACCTCGATGTTCAGTTGTCTGATGGTATGAGAATGCACTTGAGAACTTACCTTTCTGCCAGGCACCACAACGAATCCTGGGTAAAGGGTGGTTATATTCAAATCGACAAGCTTGACTTTATTAAGCCAGGTTTTGCAGCCGAACTAATGAAGGTAGTTACTTTTAGAGTGGGTTTAGACGAGATCAACTTTGGTGATGCACACTTTAGAAGAACTGACAACGCCAGGGCAATATTTAACCCTTTTGTTGGTAACTATATCATGGACTCTTTCACCACTGAGGCTTTTATTGAGGCAAATGCCCAAACCAACGGTTTCATTGGAGTGTTGGGTATATCTAATGGTAAGCTGAACCAGAGCGTGGTAGTTACACCTACCACCGACAATAAAATTTCCTTCTACGGAAAAGTGGGTTACGACAAGCAGTTTAACGATGACCTGCGCTTCAGAATTACAGGTAGCTGGTACATGAACAGCGGGTTGTCTACCGGATCCTATCTTTACGGTGGCGACAGGGCAGGTGACAGGTACTACAACACTTTGATTTCTCTTGCTGAAGCAGCTAGCGGAGTGAACGCCACAAGTGCTTTTGCCAACGCTCGCTTTAACCCAAGATTCAAACAAATGACCGCTATTCAGATCAATCCTTTCCTTAAGTATCAGGGACTTGAGTTGTTCGGTATCTATGAAATAGTGTCCAACAGCAAAGACCAGGGCAGCGGTTCTTACACCCAGACTGCGGTTGAAGCCATCTACAGAATTGGCGCTGCTGAGAAGGTGTTCCTTGGAGGTAGATATAACTCAGTGAACGGTAAAGCCACAGATGCGGCCACTACCCAAAAGATCAGCCGAATCAACCTTGGTGGCGGATGGTTTATGACCGACAATGTGGTTGCCAAGCTAGAGTATGTTAATCAGCAATATACTGAAGGCTGGACTGGCAAATACAATGACGCCGAGTTCAAAGGCATCATGATCGAAGCAGCTATTAGTTTCTAGTTGGTTTTTGGTAAGTTAGTTATGGAATGCCCGCTTAGTGGGCATTCCTTTCTCTTTTTGATATGAAGCTTCTTCTCATAGTAATTGGCTTTTACTCTCTCTTCTTCAGCAATGGAGACGAAAAAAGGATGGTGGCGTGGGTGATTGAACCCTCCAGCACCCTGATTATTAATGGAGCTTCCAATGTTAATCAATTTACTTGTGGAATGTCGTCGTACCAGTATGCCGACACGCTGGAGCTGTCTGAACGTACGGCCTCATACATCAAATTTTCCCCTAACAAACTATCGCTCCCTGTTGTCGATTTTGATTGTGCGCACAACATGATCACCAGCGACTTCCAGGAAACCCTCCAGGCTGATATATATCCTGAAATCGGAGTGAGCTTTTTGTCGCTGAACGCCGTTTCATCTACAGTGCCGGGCGTTACAAGCTACGACGCCGTAATGCTCATAGAACTCTCAGGAAGAAAAAGAGAGGTGAGTATCCATTTCGATTTTTGGGAAAAAAGCTACAGCCTCTATAATCTGGTAGGGTCAAAAACTCTGCGTTTTACTGACTTCGAGATGGTGCCTCCGTCAAAGATGATGGGGCTCGTAAAAGTAGCCGACGAGCTTACCATAGATTTTAATTTGGTGATCAGGCCGCTCTAGCCATAACTTCTTATGACCTGATCTTCAGTAATTTATCAGCCTTGCATGCATTGATTTTCAACCGCTTTTGACTATTTTCATGGAAAAGCGAGTCCTATGAAAACGAAAAGGGCAATTTTTATCGTCGGTTTGATTTTTCACCAGGCCGCATTGGCACAAATTGGTTCGAAAGTAAAAGAACAGACAAGTCAGGGGCTGCCAGGCACCTGGGTCAACACCGAATTTGGTTACACTATGACTTTGCTACTCCTTAGCAATGGTTCGGGAGAGTTTGATGGTGAATCTATTACCTATACCGCAGGTGACAACAGTCTAGCGATCAAATTTGCCACCGAAGTAGTGACCTACCAGTATAACCTGGCGGGCGATCAGTTAACGCTTTCCGGAGGCGATTTGGATTCTGCCATCACATTCGGGAAAAGTGGGGCCGAAAGGCAGGCCACTGCTAATGCACTGCCGACCCAGACTGCTGATTCTCCAACCCGCTCAATCGTTGGCAAGTGGGAAAGCCAGGGGCAGGTGCTCGACTTTATGGCCAACGGCAAGGTAGTGATCGACGGTAATTCCTTTGACTACCAAACACAGGGCACCACAGTGATACTTTCCACTCCACAAGGTGCAGTGCAGTTTCAGTACCAACTGGGAGGAAATACTTTGACATTGACAGGCCCTGGAGGAAGCCTTGTCTACAACAAATTTAACGGGAGTGTGCCGCCGGCCGGGCCGACTGGAGTCTCGTCAAACTCGGGTTCCGCTCCGGCCGAACTCGCAGGGAAATGGTGCTACGTCAATGTAGCAAGCACCGGTTCGGGAGGTTGGAGCACCGACGAGTGCATCATTTTAAATGCAAACGGCACCTACGAATACTACAGTGAAAATTCGGGCAGTGCAACCGTGACCAATCAATATGGCACGCAGATAGCCACAGGCGGCACAAGTTCGCAGACGTCCGATGCAGGCACATGGAGCTTACAGGGAAGTGTGTTGGTGGCTAGTTCCAGATCGGGCGGCAACCAGTCATTTACGTTTGAAAAACGGAACCATCCCAAAAATGGTGATCCAATGATTGTACTTAACGGCCGAACGTATGTAACCTTTTACCAGAAACCACCTTGGCGGTAAAGCGGTTTATCTTAGAAAACGTTGAAAAAAGTACCGAGCCAGCCGAGTATAATGCTAAACAGAAAAAGTAGTAGTAGAGTAATCATAATGCTAATTACGTGGTTTTTGTGAAAAGGATGCTGAAACTTTAGCTGTACAGACATTTAACACAATTTCTTTGTTATCGTTTTGGCTTCATTTAATGGCCCGGAGGTTACACCCTTTGTCAATTTTTTCACTGCCGCTAGTGGAATATGACAAGCCATATATGGAGGCCTGTAATTTTCCCTTTATTTTCGAAGGTCAAATAAACAACTATGGCTAGAGATAACTGGGGAAGTAAGTTTGGTTTTGTAATGGCCGCTGCAGGCTCTGCTGTGGGCTTAGGTAACATTTGGAGATTTCCTTACCTGACAGGAGAGAACGGTGGCGGTGCTTTTGTATTTGTCTACTTTATCTGCATCCTTCTGGTAGGAGCTCCCTTGCTTTTTAATGAAATGGGGCTTGGTCGTTTTTCCAGGAAGAACCCTGTGGGCGCATTTAAGGATACTGGAGGAAGTAAGTTTTGGGTATTTGGCGGGGGTATATTATCGCTTTGTGTGAGCTTCTTTGTGCTCTCTTATTACGGCGTTATTGCGGGCTGGACAATCGGATATATGTATACCGCCCTGTTCGACATACCTCTGGATTTTGATGTTTTCCGGGCTAATCCGGTCGCAATTTTACCACTCTTCGGCATTTTCATGGCGGCTTCTACACTTATCGTTTTGGGGGGCATAAGTGGAGGCATCGAAAAGGCAGCCAAGATCATGATGCCTGTGCTGTTTATTTTGTTGATTGTTGTAATTATCAGGAGTGTAACCCTTCCTGGGGCCATGGCTGGCATTGAGTACTACCTTGTTCCGGACTTTAGCAAAATCGGAGCAGGAACTATTCTAGCCGCTCTCGGTCAGGCCTTTTTCTCTATGAGTATCGGCTGGGGAATGATGATCACCTATGGCTCTTACCTGCCAAAGGACAGTAACATCGTAAGCTCAGGTCTTTGGGTAGGTATTATGGATACCGGTGTGGCATTGCTGGGTGGATTAATGATTTTCCCTGCCGTGTTTGCCTTTGGCATGCAGCCAGACCAGGGTCCTACTTTGGTTTTTAAGATATTACCAGTCATTTTCGAATCGTTACCTGCAGGTGGCAATATCATAGGGGCTTTTTTCTTTCTTCTGCTTTGCCTGGCTGCTCTTACTTCTTCCATAGCAATGATTGAAGTGCCGGCTTCCTTTTTCATCGACAACAAAAACTGGAGCCGAAAAAAGGCTGCCTGGGTGGTGGGGATTGCCGCCACAGTAGTGGGACTGCCATCTGCACTCTCCAGCGGCGGGGCCGACATATTTACCAATGTTTCTATCACAGTATTTGGCAACACCTATGGGGGTGTAATGGACATCATGGACTTCTTCTTCGGCACGTTCTTCATTGTGATCGTGGCGCTGATGACCTGTCTTTACACTGGTTGGGTCATGGATGTCACCAAAATATCAGATGAAATAGCTGAGGGAGCTCCATTTTTCAAGAAAGAGCTTGTGGTGGGCATCACTCCGGCAGCCATTTGGCGATTCTTCATTCGCTTTGTGTGCCCGGCAGTTATCGGACTGGTGCTGATTAATATGATGGGGATATTCTAATACGAAAAAGCGACCCGGGACGTGCCTCAACAGCCTTCTCGGAGCGCTAGATTTCTACTTCTTAGGCGCAGGGCCTAATCCTTTCTTCGGATCATCTTTCCCCTTTGCTGGTTGCGACGGCTTTGTTTCAGCAGGTTTTTCGTCCTTCTTCTCTGAGGTCGTTTCCTTTACTTCCGTTGCGGCTACTTTTTTGGCAGTTTCGCCCAAATAGGCTGGCAGCTCAAGGCCGGCCATCTCAAAGATTTCTTTCAGTGGAGGCACAGACTGGTACATGCCAGAAAGGAAGTTGGCTGTCGACGTTTTGCCGTCTTTGCCAGTGCCCGAATCCCAAACGGTGATTTTCTCGATTTGGATATTCTTGATGGCCTCCGACTGCAGCCTTACCAGCTCCGGTAGCTTTTCAGCAATAATAAGCATCGCTGCATCTTTCGAGCTGTTGCCGGCAGCATTCACTATTTGCTTCAAACCTTCGGCCTGCTTGGTCAGCACCTCATAAATACCCCTGGCTTCTGCCTCTCTCTTCATTATGATCGAATCGGCCTCACCTTTGGCACGTCGTCTGATCATTTCGGCTTCAGCCTCGGCGGCAATCTCTACTTTGAGCTTGTCGATTTCTGCTGGCACCACAATATTGGCCGTTTGGCTGGCTTTGTCTCGTTGGGCTCTGGCATTTTCCGCTGCTTGCTCGGCTGCATACGACTCCTCCAGCGCTTTGGCTTGCTTCACCTTTTCAGCCGCCATGGCTTTTCTGAGCGCCTCAGCTTCTTTTTCTCTTCTATCGGCTTCAGAGTTGGCTATGTCGATTTTGGCCTTGTTTTCTCCTTCAACTGCCCTTGCATTGGCTTCCGAAGTCTGGATTCTTTCGGTCTTTTGCGCTTCGGCTTCGCCAATATTGGCTTTTGCCAAAGCTTCCGACTCGCCCACTTTAGCGCTGGAGTCGGCATTGGCAATTTGGATCCGTTCTTTCTGTGCTGCATTGGCCTCACCAATTTTTGCAAGGGCGTTGGCATCGGCCACCTGCACCCGCTGGTCCTGGTGCGCCATTGCCTCACCGATAGATCCGTCTCTGGTTTTTTCAGCCACGCTCTTGCGGGCGTCGTTAATAGCCTTGGCAGCTGCTTCTTTTCCAAGCGCCTCTATGTAGCCCGACTCATCCTTGATATCGGTTACGTTTACGTTGATAAGCTTAAGGCCAATTTTCTTTAGTTCTGCTTCCACATTGCTGGCCACGTTCGCCAGGAACTTGTCACGGTTGCTATTGATCTCTTCAATGTCCATCATGGCCACTACAAGCCTCAGCTGACCAAAAATGATGTCTTTGGCAAGGTCATGAATATGGTCTTTGGTTAACCCGAGCAGCCTTTCAGCTGCATTTTCCATCACGCCGGTTTCTGTAGAGATACCCACAGTAAAGCGGGAAGGCACGTCAACCCGGATGTTCTGCTTGCTGAGAGCATTGGTAAGGTTCACCTCTATCGAATTAGGGGTGAGGTCGAGAAAGGCGTAGTCCTGAAACACAGGCCACACAAACGCAGCGCCACCGTGGATACACTTGGAGGAGCTATGGCC
>TARA_R110002012_G_scaffold72738_4_pt1 | contig 40278 bp, 39 predicted proteins | sample TARA_R110002012 | Tara Oceans TARA_R110002012 (sample SAMEA4396515) | marine metagenome | biome: Westerlies Biome; feature: [DCM] deep chlorophyll maximum layer (ENVO:01000326); material: water (ENVO:00002006), including particulate matter (ENVO:01000060) such as... | depth 40 m
CGAGGACCTGGAAAAAGATGGCAGACCCCAAACCAGGAAAGGCACAAAAGGAGAAAAAGGTACCGGTTTTGGTTTGTTGATAGCCAAGGACTTTGTAGCAATGAACGGAGGGGAACTAATTTGCGAAAGCGAGGTCGATAAAGGAACCAACTTTATTCTGCGTTTTACAATTGCCGCCTTGGATCAAACACCAAATCCAATAGTGCTCGATGCGACCCAGGAAAGAGGTTAAAAGGAAGACAGAGATTTAATGTGTTCATTCCCGGAACCGATGTAAATGGCCATTTGGCAAAAAATGAGCTAAACCTTATAGAAAAGCAGTGTGCCAAGCAGGCAATTATAAGAACCTTGGTTCTACAAATAGCTAAGGAATAATTTATTCCAAATAGAGATTAGACCTTCTTGATTTTCCGTAGGTCCAGTCCTATCCTGCTAATGCAGCTTTTTATGTCATAGAATGTACAATTCCTTTAGATTCCACTTAAAGGTCTTCAAAACAAAACTTAAAACCAGTAGGTTGCTGATTTCAAGTTTTTTCTTAGCTATGATTATCGCACCTCTCTCACACATCTAAATCCAACATGTTGCATACCGGAATCAGGGCTTAAACGCATTCTTCGCGAATTTCTGAACCCTGAGCACCAATCGTCATTACATAAAAATGACCCGCCACGGACCACTTTATTGGTCGCTTGTTGGTTATAGACCTCACTGGTCTTCTCCGGTCCCTGTGGGTTTAAGGCCGTCCCACCTTCATTTTTCAAAATTTGATAGTAATCGGCTCCATACCAGTCCAAGGTCCACTCCCAGACGTTCCCCGAAATATCATACAAACCATAAGCATTGGGGGGGAAGGACTTTACGGGCGCCAGAGCTTCAAAACCATCTTCCACTGTATTTTCATAAGGAAATTTTCCTTGTAAAAAATTACCTCTTTGGTCGGTGTCGCCTACAATTTCGTTGCCCCATGGGTACATGGTGTTATTACTGCCAGCCCGCATGGCATATTCATATTCCGCCTCTGTGGGCAACCGTTTATTGGCCCATTTTGCATAGGCCATTGCATCGTACCAGGAAACCTGGGTTACCGGCATGTTCAAAATCTCTTCCAACGCTGGATTACTCCCATCGGGGTTTTTCCAATCAACCCCTTTTTGAAAAGACCACCAATTGGCCAAGTTATCTTTTGGAGTGCCTTCCGGAACATATTGAAACACCAAAGCACCAGCTTTCAGCATCTCTTCATCGGGTTTGGGCGTTCCTGGGGGCAATTGTTTTTTCAATTCCTCCCAGTCCACATCATACTCCGCAACCGTTTTGTAACCTGTTGCTTCAACAAATTCCAAAAATTGCTTTACGGTAACTTCGTGTTCATCCATATAAAAATCCGAAACCTGAACAGCGTGTTTGGGAAATTCATCCGGTTGGGGCAATGCCGTAGGAGGCATTCCTTCCGTATTCGTGGGCATATCTCCTCCCATATCAAACGTCCCTCCTTGTATCAGCACCATACCCGAAGTGTCTGTCAACCTTTCCTCTTCTGGAGCTATGCTTCCAATGTCCGCCAAAGCATTCATATCGAGGTATTGTTTTCCAATCAAGGAATCGGAGGGTATATAACAATAGTGATTCGCCGATACTATTTCAGTTTCCGTGCCTGCTTGTTTTTCCTTTGGCTTGCACATTACAAGAACAGGAATACAAAACAGGAAGGTGATGATTTTGAAACTTTTCATTTTCATTAGGTTCACCTAGATATTTTAATTGAAGTTCTTAATTAAAAAGATAAATGTAGCCATTTAGGATTAGGTCAAACTATTCACCTGCACATAAATGTAATTGTATCAATACAGTTATTAGTGATAATAATAGTTTGTGTAGGCCCAATGACCGTTTTTCGTTGAAACTATAATCGTTAGACAGAGAAAATGATGGCGCCGTGGAATCAAACACGACATTGTTGCCCATAGAAATTAGCTAACTTAGCGACCTGATGAGTTCGCCAAATCCAATTTTAACCACAATCATATTTGTATTTTCCGTGCAGGCCATTGTTTTGGGCGTTCTATTGCTTACCAAGCGCCCACGGAGCCAGTCCAACATATTTTTATCGCTTCTTATTTTCTTTTTTGCATTATTGCCCGCTGAACCAAAAAACTAAAAGGTTCTTGGGAAAAGTCTATGTCTTGGTCAACAGACAATCGCACTCGCAAACAACGGTTACGGCAGCCCAAATTCAAGATTACGGTTTTGCCACCATTGTTGGCGAAGAAACTGGAGAGTATCCTTCACTCTATGCGTCTATCTTTCAATTTAAGTTGCCTAATACCCAAATCCCTGTCAATGTTTCCAAAGGAAAAATAGTACGTGTCAATGGAAGCACCGTAGAAGCAGGTGTAATTCCCGATATTTATATCAAAGACCATTTGTTGGACGAAGAGGATGAGATATTGGAGGGGCTTTTGCAAAAAACACGATCAAATGATTAGGTTGCTTTTCCCATTCCTGTCTTTTTGGCGAAAAGGGCCATTGCCCTTTTACAACTCCCTGATTTTTATATTTCGGAACCAGGTTTCAAAATACCAGTATTGCAATGCAATTTTACCTTCGGTTTTCTTGCCAAATTCGGGGTATTTGGAGAAATGGGTCTCGGCAATTTTACTTTTCCATTCCGGTGAGCTAAAGTCTTCTTTGGCCGTTAAGACTCCATTAAGATAAAACTCTACTTTCCCATCTACTTGTTTTATTCTGGTTTTGTTCCAATCGCCCTGTTTAATCTCAACTTTATTTTGTTGTGGCTGAAAAACATACAGACAACCCGGTCGCTTTTCCGGTAGGTCGTAATCCATATGGTCCGCACCCAAAATTTGATATTCGGGGCCACTTTGCCAAGCAGTTGGAACATTTGGCAATTCCTGTACGTTTATAAAAATACCGCTATTTCCATTCCCGGAGACTTTCCAATCCAATGTTAACTCGTAATTTTCATAAGGTTGGTCGGTAACCAAATCTCCCGCCTTCAACGATTCGTCATCAGCATTGCTATGCAGCTCACCATCCACTACTTCCCAAACCGATTCAGTTTCCGAATCGTTGTAAAGGTGCCAGCCCTCCATCGTATCTCCATCAAAAAGCAATTCCCATCCTTCTTCTTTTTCAACCTCCAACAATTGATTATGGGTCGCGTTCTCCACTGCCTCCTTTTTGGTTCGCCAAGTATCCGTTTCCTCACTTTTTTTCTCGGTTTTACAGGATGCCATAATCAAAAGGGCAAGAATGCATCCAGTTATTTTTGTGTGCATATGAAATGTAATTTGTTTAGATGTGCAGCGATTAAAGATAGAAAAAGTATCCGACCCTGCATGTTTAAGGTTCTTTTCTTGGCTGGGTGACCTAAGTCACTTTAAGAAATTGTCGGTTTTTATAAATTACGGGCACTAATTTTTGAGAACGATGAAAGGAAATTTTGCAAATTTGATCAACAACGACCAATTGACACTTGTAGATTTTTCCGCGGAATGGTGCGGGCCCTGTAAGATGCTCGCTCCTATTTTAAAACAAGTGAAGGACGAAATGGGTGATTCTTTAAGAGTTGTAAAAATAGATGTCGACAAAAACCAGAACCTTGCCAATACGTATCAGGTAAGAGGAGTTCCTACTTTAATATTCTTTAAAAATGGCGAACAACTTTGGAGAAAATCGGGTGTACTTCAAAAAGGGGAAATTGTACAGTTGGCCAAATCATTTTTATAGCCCTACTCGAATAGATGAATGACCAAAAAGGGAACCTTGGAATTAAAGGTCACTTTTTTAATCACGGGCTCACGGGTTAATCTTTCAAAGAAAGAATGGTCCTGATTTATCATGATCACCATGTCAATATCCCTATCTTCATCGATCAACTGCTGAATCGTATGATTTACGGAAATTTCTTTTTCTACCTCCACGAATTCATAATTGATGGATTCTAACCGTCTCTCCAATGTTTTCTTGGAAGCCTTTTGTTCGGAAGTAAGGGCATCCAAACTACCTACATGGGCAATCCAAAGCTTGGTATTAAAATGTTTAACAAGGTTCAATAGAGGCTTAAGCTCGTAATTCTCAAAAAGATGCTCATAACCTGTTGCCAAAAGCATGGCATCCAATTTACCATCTTGTTTATAATCATCTGGAACCGCTATTACCGGGCAAAAATCGATTTCCTTGATTACCTTGTAGGTGTTGCTGCCCATAAAAACCTCTTTTAAACCGGAAGCCCCTTTGGTCCCCATAATGATATAATCGATTTCCTCTTTATAAACGGTCTTGCCTATGGCATTGACCAACGTATCCATTATAGACCTTGTTTTAAACGTATGCTCTGGATTAATATCAAAGCTTTTGATTTTTTCCAGCTCTATTTGCAGATCGCGTTTAGATTGCTCTTTGATCAAATTGTACAGTCGTGTATCGTTGGCACCTGCCATTTTGGTTGATAGGCCCGACGCCCCCACCTGATAGGAGTTCAATACAAAAAAATCGCAGGGAACCTCTTTGAATATCGTTAGGGCGTATGCAATGGCATTCCATGCATTTTTGGAAAAGTCCGTGGGCAATACAATTCGTTTCTTTCTCATCGCACTACCGTTTTAAGTTCTGCATGACCATAAATGGTATTTTAATTTTTAATCCCAGTAAATCCACGGTGGATCTGTAGAGCATATCTTCAAAAAAAGAGTGACGGGAATTTATCATCACCAGCATACCAGCTTCTTTCTGCTCAATCTGTTCCAAAATCAACTCAGCCTTGTTCTTTACGGGTGCGGTTTCAAAATATAAATAGGCTTTGCTCAAGGTACCTTCCAAAAACATCCTATTGTCCTCTTGTCTTGGGCTTAGTTCGTCAAAATCCGTAATGTACAGGCAATGTACCTTAGATTTAAATTTACCTGCCAAATCACCTAGAAGTTTTAGTTCCCTTCGCTTGTAGGGCAGCAGATAGTCCGTTGGAAAAAGAATAGCCTTGGGTTGCCTGTACTCAAAATCCTCAGGAACGGCCAATACGGGGCACTTTACATATTTAAATATTTCAATGGTATAGCTTCCAAATGTGGTGCTATGGTTACTTGTTTCCCCTTTTGTGCCCATCACCACCAGATCAATGTTCATTTCATCTACAAAATCGTTCACCCCATCAACCAAATTATCAAAACTTGCAACGGTCTCAAAATTATGTAGCGGGTTCGGTGGTTCACCGATTACGGAGTTGACCAATTTGTCCAATTTCTTTTCGGTTTGCTCCTTTTTTTCATTTTTGAGTTTATCAACCTCCTCCTTTGTTGCTGTTTTATAGGCGCCGTAAACCTCTTCCCCATAGGCGTGCAACACAAAAAAACAGGCGCGTTCACATTTAAAAAGCTCTTTTGCATATTGCAAAGCATGTAAAGCATTTTTGGAAAAATCGGTAGGGATCAATACGGTTTTCATGGGTATCTCGCTTTTATCAAAGATAAATCGATGAAAACGTATAAAAAATGACGTAGGTCACGATATTGATAGAAAATATCTTACGTATCCTTTATTTTGAAGGACTCCCATAAAACAATAGTGGTTGTCTAAAAAATATTGAAATGCGTCATTCTGAATTCATTTCAGAATCTCATCATACTGATAAACCAATTGTTATGAGAGTCTGAGACAAGTTCAGGTTGAAGAAAACCTACCTTTCAGACAGCCTCAATTATATATTCAAATATTATTATTTACCATTAAACCATATCATCACATAGGCAACGATAGCTATAATAATGACGGAAATGGCAATATCTTTCCAATTGTAGCTGTTTTTGTTCTTCTTTCGTTCTTCATCAGAAATTGTAGCATAGGTAAGGTTCTTTAGCTTTTCATCTGATGGTGCTGGAGTAGCATAACTCACGACCACAATCAATATAATACAAAAAAGGAAGAACCATGATGCAAAGGACAAGAAGTTCATATCTCCCAAAAGATACCAGAAACTGTCCGGGTCCAATGAATCCTTGACCAATTCAAGAACAATTCTCAATGCCCCGACGATAAATCCAACCACCATAGTCACAAATGCCCCTTGGGAATTAATTCGTTTGTGGAAAATACCCAAAAGGAAAACTGCTGTAATGGGTGGTGCGATATAAGATTGAACACTTTGTAGGTACTCGTAGAGCACCCCGGAGATATTGGCCATGATCGGAATCCAAATAATACCGATGATGACCACGATCACCGTGGCAATCTGACCTGTCCTGACCAGTTTTTTCTCCGGAGTGTTCGGTCTAAGCTTTTTATAGATATCGACCGTGAACAGTGTGGAACACGAATTGAACACAGAGGCCAAGGAACTCATCAAGGCCGCCAGAAGACCTGCAGCGACCAATCCCCTGAGCCCTGAAGGCAAGAGATTACTCATCAGAACGGGAAAGGCTTCGTCTGGACTGTCCCAGTGTAGTTCACCCCGCATTTTTAAGGTAAGGGCAATCACACCCGGAATCAAGAACAAGAATACGGGGAAGAGCTTCAACAAAGCACCGAAAATGGTACCTCTCCTACCCTCTTTGATATTTTTTGCAGTCAATGCTCGTTGCACGATGTACTGGTCCGTACACCAATACCAGATTCCAGTTATAGTACTGGCAATAAGCAATGAAGGCCAAGGGAAATCAGGGTCTGAGGCCGACCTCCACATATTTAGGTATTCCGGGGTAACGGTTTCTTTCATGCTTTCCCATCCGCCTACGTGATCTAAACCAATAAACGTAAGCGCAGCAGCTCCAATTACCAAAATGATGGCCTGCAAGGTTTCGGTATACACCACGGCACGCATACCTCCAAGTACAGTGTAAATTCCTGTAAGCACAACGGTAGCTATGGCTCCCGTCCAAAAGTCGATACCCAATAATGCCGACACCACAACTCCACCAGCATAAATGGTTACGGATATTTTAGTGAGCACGTAGGCCACAATCGAGAAAACGGAAAGAATCCACCTGGCTCTTGCATCAAAACGCTTTTCCAAAAATTCGGGCATGGTAAACACTCCCGCTCTTGCATAAAAGGGCAAGAACACCCAACCTAAGATCAGTACAATCCAAGCTTGTATTTCATAGATCAACATGGGCAAGCGGTCTCCCGCACCCGCTCCTGCAAGTCCCACAACGTGCTCCGAACCAATGTTCGATGCAAAAATGGAAGCACCGACCACAAACCACCCTACATTTCTGCCCGCCAAAAAATAATCTTCAGTGTTGTTTTCCTTTTTTCGAATTACCCATAAAGCGATTCCCAGAAGGACCAGAAAATAAATGGATATAGCAATCCAATCAAAAGAATCCAGTGTCTGCATAACAGCTTATCTATTTTGTTGATAGTTTGTACATGGTCCTAGAAGAATACATTTCCCCGGGATTTAACCTAACGGAAGGAAAATCGGCCTGGTTGGGGCTATCAGGATAGTGTTGTGTTTCCAAACAGAAACCAGAACGCTTCGCATAGGTACCTCCATCTTTTGCAGGCAATGTGCCATCCAAAAAATTTCCACTGTAAAATTGTATGCCGGGCTCATTCGTATAAACCTCCAATAAACGCCCTGTTTCTCCATGATGGGCCGAGGCTGCCAATCGGAAATCCTTTTCTCCTTCGTTGAGCACCCAACAGTGGTCATAACCTCCACCAAGGCTTAGTTGTTCATTGTCAGCCTCTATCTCTCCACCGATTGGTTTTGGCTCCTTAAAATTGAAGGGGGTTCCAGCAACCTCCCTAAATTCTCCTATTGGAATCAAACCACCATCAACGGGCATGTAAGTGTCTGCGTTCAAATAAATTTCGTGATCCAAAACAGGTTCGGAAAGTTGGCCGGAAAGATTAAAATAACTGTGTTGTGTCAAGTTGACAACGGTTGGTTTGTCCGTAACGGCTTCATACTGAATATCCAATTCATTATTATTGGTAAGGGTGTACGTAACTTTTACATCCAATTTCCCGGGGTATCCTTCCTCCCCATCTTCACTGGTGTAGGTGAGCTCGACCGTAGCGCCTTCCTCAATAGTTTTGGCAACTCCGTCCCATACCACTTTATCGAACCCTTTTTCTCCTCCGTGAAGGTGATTGTCCCCATCGTTTGTGGCCAGAGTGTACGTCTCTCCATCCAAAGAAAATTTTCCGTTGGCAATACGGTTCCCATAACGGCCAATAAGCGCTCCAAAGTATGGGCTACCATCAAGATATTGTTCCAAACTATCAAAACCTAGGACTATATCCTCATAGTTTCCTTGTTTATCGGGGGCCGTCCAACGAGTGATGATACCACCATAGGTGATCACATCCACTTCCATTCCTGCTTCGTTTTTCAAAGTGAATTTCTTCACTTTTGTGCCGTCTGGCATTTCCCCGAAGATGGTTTCTTCAATGGGGTTTTGATTACTTTCGGTTTTTACAGTTTCCATTTCTGACTGGCTTTCTTTTTTGTTTTGCTTACAGCCTACAGTTGTAAAGACCAAAAGTAAAACACCGTAAAATATATAAGGTATGGCTATCCTCATCATTATAGTTTTATGTTAGCTTGATTACATTCCATGCTGAAACAAATGATAGTAAGCTTCATTGGCGTGGAGTTGATCTTTAAATGCTCTAAGTTTCGTGTCCGAATCTATAACTAAAAGTTCTATCCCAAAAATATCGGCAAAATCTTCCATGTATTCGGTGGTCAGCGCTTGTGTATATACGGTATGGTGGGCTCCGCCGGCATGAATCCAAGCGGTTGCCGCAACTTCCAGATTCGGTTTTGCGTCCCAAAGCACTCGTGCCACAGGTAGTTTTGGCAAATCGGCCATGGGTTCCACGGCCTCCACTTCGTTCACGATCAAACGGAACCTGTTGCCCATATCGACCAAAGAAGCGTTCAACGCTTCCCCTGCCGGGGAATCAAAAACCAATCTTACCGGGTCTTCTTTACCTCCAATGCCTAAAGGATGTACCTCGCAAGATGGCTTTGCACTTGCAATGGAAGGACAAATCTCCAACATGTGAGAGCCCAGTACATAATCTTTTTGTGGTGTAAAGTGATAGGTGTAATCCTCCATGAACGTGGTTCCCCCTTCCAATCCTTCGGCCATCACTTTCATGGTTCGGGTCAATGCGGCGGTTTTCCAATCGCCTTCTGCACCAAAACCATAACCATCGGCCATTAAACGCTGTACAGCAAGACCCGGTAGTTGTTTTAGAGCGCCCAGATTCTCGAAAGTATCAGTAAATGCTTTAAAACCGCCATCATCCAAAAAGGTTCTAAGTCCCAATTCAATTTTAGCTGAATCAATCAACGATTGTCTTTGCGCTCCATTTTTTTGAAGGGACTCCGATATAGTGTAACTAGCCTCATACTCCTCCACTAGTTGATCAACGGCTTTTTGGTCCAATCCATCAATAATATTGGTAATGTCTGATGAATCATAACCGTTCACAGCCACACCAAAACGTAATTGAGCAGCAACTTTATCGCCTTCGGTAACAGCAACTTCTCGCATATTGTCCCCAATTCTGGCCACCTTCATGTGTTGTAATTCATCAGCTCCCAAAGCAACTCGAGCCCAAATGGCTAGTTTTTTTTGAACTCGCTCATCTTTCCAATGCCCCACCACTACTTTACGGTTTTTGCGCATTCTGGACATCATAAATCCAAACTCCCGGTCACCATGCGCGGATTGGTTTAGGTTCATAAAATCCATATCAATGTTGTCCCAAGGTATTTTCGCATTGAATTGGGTATGTAAATGGCACAAAGGCTTGCTCAATATCTTGAGTCCCGCAATCCACATTTTAGCCGGAGAAAAGGTGTGCATCCAAGTCACGACCCCTATACATGATGTGGAGTTACTTGCTTCACGACAAAGAGCGGTTATTTCTTGCGGCGTGGTGACAATAGGTTTAAAAACCAAGCTAACAGGCAATTTCTCTGCTGCGTTCAAACCATCAACAATATCTTTTGAATTGCTTGCCACTTGTTTTAAAGTCTCTGGCCCGTACAAATGTTGACTTCCTGTTACAAACCAGATTTCTTTTGCAGCTTTTTTCATTTACGTATTTTTTTACTGACCGTAATAGGCGTTTTTACCATGCTTACGCTCGTAGTGTTTTTTTATTAGTGAATCCTTTAATCTTGGTGCCTGCGGATTAATCTGCAAAGTCAAGTAGGCCATTTGGGCGACTGTTTCCAGTACTTTGGTATTGTAAACCGCTTTTGCCGCGTTTTTGCCCCAAGCAAATGGCCCGTGATTTCCGATCAGTATCATCTCCACTTGCTGATAATCCAATTTTCTTTCCTTGAAACAATCCAAAATCTGGATGCCTGTATTGAGCTCGTAATTTCCTTCGATCAGTTCGTCGGCCATGGGCGGGGCACAAGGAATATCTTGGGTGAGATGGTCGGCGTGGGTTGTTCCAAAGATTGGAATATCCTTTTGGGCCTGTGCCCAAGAAACCGAGTACATGGCATGTGTATGGGCCACTCCACCGATGTTTTCCCAATTCGTATACAGGCAACTATGGGTCTTGGTGTCCGATGATGGCCTTAAACTGCCCTCTACTACATTGTTATCGTAATCCATAATGACAATATCCTCGGGCTTTAAAGTCTCATAGGGTACACCACTAGGTTTAATGGCAAAAACCGCATTGTCCCTGTCCACGGCGCTTACATTGCCAAAGGTGTAAATTACAAGTCCAAGGGCATTGAGTTCCATGTTCGCCTCGTAGCATTCTTCTTTAAGCGATTTGTATTTTGAACCCATGGCTTATTTATTTTTGTTGGTTTGTTCTTCCACAAAGTTTCCAAGCTGTTTATATTCTAACAGTAATTTGGCATATCCTTCCACTTGGGAGGACTGTGGAAAATATTCTGCTTCAAAGTCACTTCCCATCACTTTACTTGCCTCGATAACATTTTCATAAATGCCGGAAGCAACGGCTGCATAGATTGCGGCCCCAAGGGCAGGCGCTTGGTCTGACTCTGCCACTTTAATGGGCATGTTGAGCACATTGGCCAAAGTCTGCATGATAAAAGGTGATTTTCGGGCCACACCTCCGATACCGATTACGGTCTCGATTTTAACGCCTTCAACTTCAAAACGGTCTACGATCATTTTGGCACCAAAACATATCGCATTGACCAAGGCCTTGAAAATATGAGGGGCTTTTGTGCCAAGTGATATTCCCGAAATGGCACTTTTCAACTCTTGATTGGCATCCGGTGTTCTCCTTCCGTTCACCCAATCCAAAGCTACCGGGACCACTTCCGACAAGGGAATGTTTTCAGCTTGTTCCGTCAAAGTACGCATGAATTTTGATTCCAATTCCTCCTTAAGTTCTGCTTTTTGTCCTTCTGATAATATTTCGGAGTTCAAAACAAGATTATCAATGGGCCACTGCAATATACTTTGGAACCAGGCCAGCACATCACCAAAAGCGGATTGCCCAGCTTCGAGACCAACCATTCCCGGGATTACAGACCCGTCAACCTGACCACAGATTCCCTTTACAGTCTTATTGCCCAATGCTTCGCTGGATGAAACCATGATATCGCAAGTGGAGGTCCCCATTACACGTACCAAAGTATGATGGTCCACTTTGGCACCAACCGCACCTGCATGGGCATCAAAAGTTCCTACAGCGATTACCGTGTCTGTCGTTAAGCCCAACTTCTCTGCCCATTCTTTATTTAAATGGTCTGCAATTTCGTTGGAAGTAAAGGTTTCTTCATACAGATTGTCACGAAGTGATGCTAGATAAGGGTCCAATTGGGACAAAAACTCCTTATCGGGAAGTCCGCCCCAGCTTTCGTGCCACATGGCCTTATGTCCTGCGGCACATCTGCTACGCTTGAATTTTTTCAAGTCTTTTTCATCGGCCAACAAATACGTCATAAAATCACAATGCTCCATCCAGGTATGTGTAGCATCGATTACGTTTTTGTCTGCTCTGGCCACATGAAGTATTTTGGCCCAGAACCACTCGGAAGAATAGATTCCTCCTTCGTATTTGGTGTAGTCTTCACCACCCCAATTTCTGGCCAATTCATTGATTTCATTGGCTTCTTTCACCGCGGTATGATCCTTCCAGAGTACCATCATGGCATTGGGGTTTTCCTCAAAACCCTCCACACAGGCCAATGCTGTGCCATCTTGGGTCACTGGCATCGGCGAAGACCCTGTGGTATCGATACAGATTCCTTTGACGGTTTTTGGTGACACCTCGCTTTGCTTCATCACGGAGGTTATGGTATGTTCCAATCCTTCGATATGATCCAAAGGGTGTTGCCGAAACTGATTGATTTCAGGTCTGCAATATTTTTGCGCTTTCCATCTGGGATACCAGAATACTTCTGAGGCCAACTCCGCCCCATTTTGGGCATCGATCATTACCGCTCTTACCGAGTCGGAACCATAATCGAGTCCTATTACATAGTTTTTCATTTTTTAATAGATCTTCCTAAAAATATGTCCTGCTACTTGTATTCCCCTTGCAAAACAATCAGGGAATGTGCCGGAATGGTCAGGGAAATTTTGTCCTTTTTCAATTTGGCTCCTTTAAATTCCTTTGGGGTCACTTTTTCGGGTTCATCAAAGGAATTGTGGTCTTGCAGCTTGTCCGATGTCAATAGTTGCCCTTTGATGTTTTTGATGCCCAATCCAGCTATATCAAACTCCACAGGCATATCCTTCTCTGGGTCGATGTTTACTAGGGAAATATGAATCTTACCGGTTTCGTCCTTTGACGCAGACACCGATAGGACAGGAAGTCCTCTATATTGAGGGTTTTCTTTAATTGTTGAGGGCACCAATTTTGCATCATGGTGCACTTTGTACATGTGCATTACATGGTAAGTAGGGGTTTTGATCATTTTTTCCTCATCCGTAAGTATAACCGCTTGCAACACATTGACCATTTGTGCCAAATTGGCCATTTTCACCCTGCGAGCGTGATTATTGAACGTATTGAGTACGGTGCCGGCTATCATGACATCCCGGATGGTGTTTTGCTGGAACAATACTCCATTTTTCACTTCCTCTTCAGCATCGTACCAACCGCCCCACTCGTCTACAAAAAGGTCCACATTGCCTTCAGGGTCATACTTGTCCATAATTTCGATATGCTTGGTAACATACTCCTCCATTTTCAGCGCTTGTTCCATCGATTTAAAATAGACCTCTTCGTCGAAATTGACGGATGGGCCTTTATCGGACCAATCAAAAACTGCGTAATCGTGAAGCGCAACCGCCTCCATCAATTCATGGGGTACATTTTTCATTAGGGTTTCCGTCCAGTGGTAATCATCTTCAGATGCACCCGATGCAATTCGATACACTTCAGTTTCGCCCGACCATCCTGGCATAAAGGTTGCATATTGCCGGTAGATGTCTGCGTAGTACTCTGCGGTCATATTTCCACCGCAGCCCCAGGTTTCATTTCCAACGCCCCAATATTTAACCTTCCAGGGTTCTTCCCTTCCATTGTCACGGCGCCAATCAGCCATGGGACTTATACCGTCGTGGTTGGTATACTGAACCCAATCGATCAACTCTTGTACCGTTCCGCTTCCAACGTTTGCCGATAGATAAGGTTCCGCACCCAATACTTCACACAGATTTAAAAAGTTATGAGTACCAAAACTGTTGTCCTCTGTAGTTCCTCCCCACCATCGATTTACCATGGTAGGACGATCTTCCTTGGGGCCTACTCCATCTTTCCAATGGTAGGTATCCGCAAAGCAGCCTCCCGGCCACCGTAAATTGGGTATATCAAGCTCCTTAAGGGCTTCAATAATATCGTTTCGCACGCCTGCGGTGTTTGGAATGAGCTTGTTTTCCTCTCCAACATACAACCCTTCATAAATGCAACGCCCCAGATGCTCGGCAAAATGACCATAAATATGTTTACTGACTATGGGAGCTTCAGCATCTTCCATCAAACTGACCTTAATTGAGCTTTGTGCATTGGAAAAAGTAATGAAAAAAAAGGCGGTTGTAATTGTGACATACTTTAAAACTTTCATGTGCATTTGATTTAATATGTTTTTAGTTCTATGTCAAAAACAACAAAATTCCGACATAGTTAGCCTGTAAAAGAACGCGTTAAAACCAATCTTTTACAAGTGTTGTATTTACATTTAATAAATTAACGAAAGTTTTTTGGTTAAAACAAAAAAGATAACACCTCAATTGAAAAAAGTATCCAAAAGATTACTATAAAGAATTGTTTATATTTTAGCATTTGGAATTTATATGTTAAGAAATGTTTGAAGAAAACTTTGAGGTACCAGAAAACCCGAACATGCATCTCAATTATTATCAGAAAGAAGATCAGGTTTTACTGGCGGTGGACTGCATCATCTTTGGGTTTGATAAAGAAAACCTAAAAATATTGCTGATCAAGAGAAACTTTGAGCCTGAAAAAGGAAAGTGGTCATTAATCGGTGGATTCCTCAAAAAAAATGAAAACCTTGACCAAGCTGCGGTAAGAGTTTTGGAAACATTGACCGGTTTGAACGATATATATCTGGAGCAAATCCATACTTATAGTAAAATAGATAGGGATCCAGGACAACGCACTATCTCTGTTGCTTATTACGCCTTGATTGATGTGGACAGCCACCATTTTGATGGGATCCAAATAGATGCCGCACAATGGTTTGATATTAAGGAAGCCCCCGACTTGATATTTGACCATAATGAAATGGTGGAAAAGGCAAAGGCTCGTTTAAGAAGAAGAGCTTTGACCAAACCTATTGGATTTGAACTGCTTCCCGAAAAATTCACGATGAGACAATTACAAAATTTGTACGAGTCGATTCTGGACAAAGAGCTGGATAAACGGAACTTCATCAACAAAATCAACTCCCTTGACGTACTCATCAAATTGGACGAAAAGGACATGAGCGTTTCCCGAAAGGGGGCATACCTCTATGTTTTCGACAAGGAGAAATATCGAAAAAAAGTGGAGGAAGACGGGTTTATCTTCAAAATCTAAACCCATACCCCCCTACTTTCACCGCTTGTGATTTAGAAACTACCTCAATCCTTAAAATCGGTAGAAAACTTCCAAGTCGTTTTATGGTTTTTAGTGAGTGGCAGCTCTTGAAGCAGGCTTCGCAGTAATTCCACGGGCATTCGCCCCTCAAGCATCACCCGGTCATGAAATTGTTTTTCTGTCCATCCTTGAGCCAACATTTCATTGCGGAGGGCATAAAATTGCAAACCTCCCATCATATAGGCCAATTGGTATAAGGGCGGATAGCTGGTGGTAAAGGACCTTCTCACCTCTGCCTCGGCATTCGCATATTCATGCCCGACCTCATCTACCAATAAATCGATACATTCCTGTGGGGTCATTTCCCCTAAATGGAACTTCAATGAAAAAATAATCCGGGCACATCGGTGAATCCTCCAAAAAAGCATTCCCATTTTCTGTTCAGGGGTCTGCGGAAATCCCTTGTTCCAAAGAATGATTTCCCAATACAATGACCACCCCTCGGTCCAAAAAGGCGTTGAAAACGGTCTGCGGTAGTTTTTATGGCGACTCGTCATAAAATATTGCAGGTTATGCCCTGGTAGCAATTCGTGTTGCACCGTAGGAAATGAAAAGTTAGGGTTATTCCCCCGCATGCTCATCAGCTTGTCGTTATGGTCCATCTCCATGGTGGGATATGAAATAATGATATCCCGTCCTCCCAGAAAGAAGGGGCTAATTTTTTGTCGCTCGGGGCTCATCATTTTCATGCCCCAGGTTTCCTTGGCCAATTCGGGTAAGGTGATCAAATCCCTTTCCTCTATAAAATCCACGGAATGGGCATATAAATCCATAATGGCCTGTGGCTGCTGACCTGCTGGAACATAGGTGTTTTTTACATGCTCCAAGGCCTTTTTCCAGTCGTTTCCGTACCCAAGCTCCCTAGAAGCCTTGATCATTTCATTTTTGCACCATTCAAATTGCTCCTCTGCAGTTTTGATGAGTTCCGCTGGGGTGTAAGGAATAAATTCCAACGCCAAGCTTTCTTTTAGCGCCTCTTCACCGATAGGTTTTCCAACAATCCCGTTACCGTCGTCCTTTACACTATCCTCGGAATAATTTTCCTTTAGGAATTCGGCATAGGCGGTGATTTGTTCGTTTAGTTTTTGATATGGTTTCTCCATCCACCAAGTAAAATCGGGGTCGTAGCCATAGTAAAATTCATAGGCCTCCTTTAACGCTTTTTGGAATGAGGTAACTACGTCCGATGCCTTATCGGCAGTTTGCCAATCCTTAAATGGTTTGGACTTCCAGGTTTCCATATCTGCATCTATGTCAACCGTGGCATCCTGAAATGTCTTTGCCAATTGTTTGGCGTCGGGTTTTTTACCTCTTCGACGCTCTTTGATAAAAGAGAAGATATTATTGGCAAAATTGCTTACCGCATCCACTTCCTTAAAATCATTATAACCTTGATTTAAAAAATAGGCTCTCTTGTTTATCAAGTTCTTTAAAAGCACATAATCCACCTTTCCCTGTTGCGATAGGGATGAAAAGTCAATATTGGACATTCTTTTTTGCCAATCCCCGTAGAATGAGGTGAAACGTTGATAATATTCCTCGGATTCGTCAACGATGTATGTTCGTTCCAAGGCCCAAGTATCCATTTCAAACTCGGTGACCAAATCCGCCAATCGACTATTTTGTGCTGTGCCCCAGGCACCCACAAAGGCGACCAATACAATGGTTATTTTCTTTAAGCTCATATCGCTCTATTTAGTTGATCAATACCTAAAGGTAATGATTGATTATTTTCATGTTTTTGATGCACCTTCCACATCTTAATTTCGATGTACCCTAAAGGACCTGAAACCCGTGCGCATAGGGATCATCGTCATCAATTATAATATTATTATAGCCCGTTACCTGTGCCCACCCCTGAATACTGGGGATAATGGCCTGTTTTCCATCCAAGGTGGTTTCGGCCTCTACCTTTCCAACAAACTTGCTCCCAATAATGCTTTCGTGCACAAAAGGTTCTCCTACCTTCAAAGTTCCTTTCGCATATAACTGGGCCATACGTGCAGAAGTTCCCGTGCCGCAGGGCGAACGGTCAATGGCCTTGTCCCCATAGAACACCGCATTTCGACCGGATGAAGTGGCATCCAAAGGTTTTCCTGTCCACATCATATGGCTCACATCCCGAATGGTTGGGTTTTCCGGATGCACGAACCTATCTGGATATTTCCGGTTTATGGCCTTTCGAACCACTTGTGAAAACTGGATAATCTGTCCAGCGGTATAGTCCTCCAATCCTGTAAAATGCTCCTGAGGGTCTACAATGGCATAATAATTTCCGCCATAGGCGACATCAAAATGGATTTCACCAAGGCCTGGACAGTCAATCGTCAAATTTTCTGCCGCCAAATAGGATTTTACGTTCACCAACTTTACCCATTCTACCTTTTTTCCTGTCAACTGGTATTCAATCTCAACCAAGCCCGCAGGTGCCTCCATGCGTATTTTTCCAGGGGTTTTGGGTACTATCAAACCTTCTTCAATGGCCACTGTTATGGTTCCGATGGTCCCATGACCGCACATGGGCAAACAGCCTGATGTTTCTATAAAGAGTACGGCAAAATCATTTTCTGGATTGTGTGGCGCCATCAAAATACTTCCGCTCATCATATCATGTCCCCGTGGTTCAAACATTAAACCCCTACGAATCCAATCGTACTCCCGTAAAAAATGCTGGCGCTTCTCGCTCATGTCCTTGCCCATCAAATTAGGGCCTCCACCTGCCACGACTCTTACCGGATTTCCACAGGTGTGGGCGTCTACACAAAAAAATGTTTTTCTGGCCACTCGCTATTTTTTTAAATGGTCTGGCAACAATTCCATAGGAAATGATTGATAACTAATGGGGCGCACCCAACGCTTGATGGAATGCACACCAACAGCCGTAAACCTTGAATCGGTGGACGCTGGGTAAGGTCCCCCATGTTGCATGGAAGCACACACCTCAACTCCTGTGGGCACACCATTGTAAATGATTCGTCCCACGCGATGTTGCAATGCATCGACGATTTTTGGTAAATTCAAAGTATCATCCCTTTCTGCGATGAGCGTCCCGGTCAATTGCCCTTCCAAGCCTTCGATAATCTGAAGCAATTCCGCTTCGTCCTCACATTGCACTACCAAGGAAAAGGGACCAAAGACTTCTTGGTGCATCTTCGGGTTATCCAAAAATGCCCTACCAGAAACGGTAGCTATGGTGGCCGCGGCTTCGTTGGCATCCAAATCACCATCGTAGGTTGCCACCACCTCAACACCTTCTTGCCTGGTTACGGTATCTCCTTTGGAGATGTACCCTTTTTTGATATTGGGATGTAACATGGTTTGTGGGGCTATGGCGACGGTTTCTTTGGCCAACTCCTGAATAAAACTCTGGGTATCATCACTCTTCAAAGTCAACAAAAGTCCAGGATTGGTACAAAACTGTCCTGTACCCAATGTAATGGACCCTGCATAGGTTTTGGCGAGTTCGCTGCCCCGTTTTGAAATAGCACTTGCGGTCATAATCACAGGATTGATACTGCCCATTTCGGCAAAAACTGGAATAGGTTCCTCTCTTTTAGCTGCCAAATCGAACAGTGCCCTGCCCCCTCCGATACTTCCGGTAAAACCAACGGCTTTTACTTTTGAATGGTTCACCAAATCAATTCCGGCCTGTACCGAACCATTGACGCTTGAAAAAACGCCTTTGGGCATACCTGTTTTATTGGCAGCTTTTACAATGGCAGAAGCTACCAACTCATTGGTTCCCGCATGCATGGGGTGAGACTTTACAATCACTGGGCAGCCTGCGGCCAAGGCACTTGCCGTATCGCCACCTGCCGTGGAATACGCCAACGGAAAATTACTGGCCCCAAAAACGGCCACGGGTCCCAAGGGAATCATGGTTTTTCGCAGATCTGGTTTTGGTTGCGGTTGTCTATCGGGCTGGGCTGCATCAAATGTATTTTCGCGCCAATCGTCGTTGGCAACCAGTTCGGCAAAGGAGCGCAACTGAAAAATGGTGCGTCCCCGTTCGCCAATGGCCCTACCTTCTGGCAAGCCCGACTCCAACATATAAGTGTCGATCAATTCTTGGTCCAGCGCTAACATTTCGTCAGCAATGGTATTTAAAAACGCTGCTCGTTGTTTGCCCGGCATACTTCGGAAAACCTTAAAAGCCTCCCAAGCCAAGTCCACGGCCGTATCTATTTCATCTTTGGTGGCTTCTACGAATACCGTTGGGTTCGGAACGTTCCTTTTGGGGTCTGTTGTTCTAAACTCTATGGAACCGTCCGCCTTAAACTGTCCTCCAATACAGTTTTTACCTGTCATCATACTTCGTTATTTATGTTTTTATAGTCCGGAAGCTCCGGTCTATGTTTCATTGCGGTTTCAATCACTTGTATAACGCGTTCCCGTTCAGCGCCTTGCAAGGGCAATCGGGGTGCTCGCACATGTTCGGTGCCAATTCCCGTGGCCACTTCGGCCAGTTTGATGTTTTGCACCAACTGTGGGCTGATGTCCAACTCCAATAAGGGCATGAACCATCGATATATCTTCAGGGCTTCCTCAATCCTGCCTGCTTTCACCAACTCATAAATGGCAACGGTTTCGGCAGGGTAGGCACAAACCAATCCGGCCACCCAACCCACGGCCCCGATGACCAAACTTTCCAATCCCAAGGTATCCACTCCCGTAAAAACCTTTACACGATCGCCAAACCTGTTTTGAATCCGGATAACGTTGGTAATGTCCCGAGTGGACTCCTTTATGGCTTGGATATTATCCAACGCAATCAATTCCTCTAACATATCCAGACTTACCTCAATCTTGTAATCTACTGGATTGTTGTACAGCATAATGGGCAAAGTGGTGTTTTCTGCCACGGCCTTAAAATAAGCGACCGTTTCATAATCGGTAGCCTTATAACGCATGGGTGGCAACAACATCAATCCCTCTGCACCTACTTTTTCGGCTTTCTGGGCAGCTTCAATGGCGCCTTTGGTACTTTGTTCCGCCACATTCATGATCACTGGAATTTTTCCGTCGGCCAGTTCTACCGACTTTTTGATCAAGATTTCCTTTTCATCTTGCTCCAAGGTGCTCGCCTCTCCCAAGGTACCTCCTAAAATAATCCCGTGTACCCCTGCATCGATTTGCGCTTTTATGTTCTTTTCGAACATTTCAAGATCCAAGGTGTCGTCGCTAGTAAACTTTGTAGTTACCGCTGGCATTACGCCTTCCCATTTTACCATAATGTAAGCTTAATTTTTTCCTTTTTAAAATTACGAAGAGACCTACTCTTTCTTTTGTTCGATTATTAGCTTATTATGATAGTATATTACCCTATATTAGCCATAAAATCAATTTTTCAAATAATTTAGGCGTATCCATGAAGGTGCTTCCCTTTAAAATACCAAAGCCACAAGATGAGGCATTAGTCTATCAAATTGATCGAGAGCAGGTATTTTATGACCAGTTGCATCAACATGGTGAAATTCAGATCAGTTATGTGGAAAAAGGGGCGGGTTCTCTCATCGTGGGTGACAGCATCAATGAATATAAAGCTGGTGACATTCTGGTCATTGGCAGTTTTGTTCCACATGTGTTCCGAAGCGATACCCGAATCAAGGAAGAATCATTGATGCACACCTTGTTTTTTGACCAAGATTCCTTTGGAAAAGGTTTTTTTCAATTGGCGGATCTTTCTTCCATCCAACAATTCTTTAAAAAAGCGGAGTTTGGAATGCGGGTAACCTCAAGACAAGGTAATATAATCCCTTTGTTCCTTGCCCTGCACGAACAGGATAAGGTGGAGCAAATTGCATCGCTACTGCTCATCATCAACCAAATCAATAAATCCAAGACGGCGCCACTTTCGGCCTTTGTGTATCGCAAATCGTTCACGGATGATGAGGGCAAACGGATGAGCAAGGTCTACGACTATGCCATGGAACACTACAGAGAACCCATTACTTTGGATGAGATTGCAGAAAAGGCCAACATGACGAAGAATGCTTTCTGCAGATACTTCAAAAAGAGGACCAACAAGACATTTTTCCAATTTTTGATTGAAATACGCATTGAAAATGCCTGCAAGCTCCTTTTAAAAAACCCTGAGCTTTCCATTGCTTCCATCTCTGAGCAATGCGGGTTCAACAATATTGCCAACTTTAACCGCAAGTTCAAGGAATTCAAGCACTGCACGCCAACCCAATACCGTCATCAATTTTAATATAAATGGGCATAGCACTTGGATGCTGGGACGTTTATCCATAATTTCAAACTATATAAGCAATACATCGTTTGTACACCATCATCGACATAGAAACCACGGGGAACGGCATAAAGGGAAACAAGATTACCGAAATTTCCATTTTTAAGTATGATGGCAATCAAATTGTGGATGAATTTACATCGCTTGTCAACCCACAATGTCCCATTCCGTATTTCATTACGGGACTAACCGGCATCGATGACCAAATGGTGCAAAATGCTCCCATATTCCATGAAATTGCCAATACGGTACAAAGCATCACAGAGGGTTGCATTTTTGTGGCCCACTCCGTCAATTTTGATTATGGTGTGATCAAGGAGGAATTCCGGCAGATCGGGATTGATTTTAACCGAAAAAAGCTGTGCACGGTTCGGCTGTCCCGAAAACTGATTCCCGGACTGCGTTCGTACAGCTTGGGAAAACTCTGCTCGGCCATTCAAATTCCTTTGGTGGACCGTCACCGTGCTCGCGGGGATGCCCATGCAACGGTGCTTCTATTTGAGAAGTTGTTGGAGCAACCCGATGCTGATTCCATATTCAAAAAGTTTTTGAATACTCGAAGTCAGGAAGCCACCCTCCCTCCCCATTTGCCCAAATCAGTTTTTGACCGTATTCCCCAAAAACCGGGCATCTATTATTTTATGAATCAAAAAGGGGAGATTATTTACGTGGGAAAGGCCATCAACCTAAAGAAACGGGTATTGGGCCATTTTTACGACAAGAGCCGAAAGGAAATCCAAATGTGCAGCGAGACGGCCAACATTGATTTTAAACTGGCGGGCAGCGAATTGGTCGCGCTATTGATGGAATCTGCGGAAATCAAACGACTTTTCCCTCCTTATAACCGGGCCCAAAAAAGAATGGGAAAACAATACGCCATTTTTGCCTACGAAGACAGAAATGGGATTACCCACCTGGCCTATAACACCATCAAAGGGATACCGAACCCATTAAAAATACTGCATAACCAAACGGAATGTCGGGCATATTTGGAGCAAGTATGCAAAGCATTCTCGCTGTGCCCCAGATACTGTCATTTGCAACAGACTGCATCAGCTTGTTCCCATCACGAAATAAATAGCTGCGAAGGTATCTGCAGCGGTAAGGAGAAAATAGATACGTACAACCAAAAAGTTGAAGAGGCCATCGCCCACATGAAAATGCTCTCCTCGGAAATCAGGGTCATCCAAGAAAAAGGCAGAAACGATAATGAACATGCGGTCATCTTGATTGCCGATGGCATTTACAAGGGTTTTGGTTTTGTCGATACCGAGACGCAATTATCCAACCTTGAAGATGTGGAGGCTTTTATCACCCCACAAAAGCATACCTTGGAAACCGAAAGCATTCTGACGCAGTATTTTCTCAAGCAAAACAAGAGCAAGATGCTCGTGTAACCCTAAAAGCAGTTTATACTTCTGGCTTTAAGACTACTTTAAATTGGGCAGTATCTTTTAATTCTTGGAATCCTTGGTGCAACTCTGTTTGTTTTACAGCATAGGGATAGAACGATATAGGTTCGATACAGACCATGTTTCTTACTTCCGTCCAACACATAAAATTACCGAAACCTTCTGTTTCGATGGTGATTTCCTTCTCATCTTTTAGTGTGACGGAAGTACAATCCGAAATTTGGAGTGCCCTACTGCCTACTGCCAAGACCTCATCCAGCGAAATCTTTTTGTCCTTGGCCAAAATAACTGGAGACTCCGTATGGAGTTTAAAGGCAGGATGGTACCCAAGCATAAACGGCATTCCTTCTTCACCAGTAATTTTGAAATTGATTTCCAGACTGGAATCGGTCAATAAAAAAGTCTTCTCAAACCGAAAGTTGTAAGGCCAGGTAAGAGCTTCTTCGGTAGATTTTTCTGGAAACTTGGAATTGCGCACCTCAGTGCCCGATTGGTATTGCTTCACAAAAACAGCAGAGGTTTCGGTTTGTCCTTCCAATTTGTATTCAAGTTGGCGCAAATGCCCATGTTGATCTTGAACCGCTTCGCCTTTCGGGGTTTTTACCCGAAAACCAGCTTCATTGACCGGGCCAATGATAGGAAACATTTCGGTATCGGCACTCCCCCAACCCGGGCTCCCTTTTTGGTGGATAAACTCATGCCCGTCCAATTGATAGCCCACTAGTTCGCCGGCTTCAATCTTCACGGTTGCGTTTTTGTTTTTTAGTGTTACCATTACTTACTGTTGATCAATCGATAAATTAAAATTGCCGTGCGTTTGGTCAAAGCCTCGATGGTATTCAGGTTAACGGTCTCCTGCGGCGTATGTGCACCGTAGCCCATGGTTCCCAACCCATCCAAACCATCAACATATTCAGCTACAAAGGACACGTCTGCCGCCCCCCTTCTTCCTGGGTCGTAAGCCAAGACCTCACCTTGATCAAGGTCCAAACTCACTTGGTTCAAAGTGCCCAATAGGGCAAGGTTTCCTTCCGTAGGCTGCATGGCAGGATAGCTATCCGTAAAACTGACAGTAGCCGAGGTCTGCGGTAAATTATTGGCCACAATCTCTCTCATTTTGGCTCTAGCCCGTTCTTTTTGTTCTTCCGAAATAAATCGAAGTCCCCCTTTTACCACCGCTTTTTGGGCCACAACATTGGTTTTTCCAAAGGCGTCGCCCTTACTGGTTTTTTCATCAAAATTGACAAAGGTTCCTCCGAGCAAAACACCGGGGTTGAAGGTCAGCAAATCCTCTCCCTTCACATCGGTATAAAATTGATGTAGGATTCTGGACATTTCAAAAATGGCACCAGCACCGGTACGCTCGCTGAAAACACCTGAGGAATGAGCCCGTTTTCCTTCCACTTCCACCGCCCAGCCCGAAGCTCCTCTTCTGGCCACGGTTGCATAATTGAACCCTGTTGATGTTTCAAAGCCCAAGGCAATATCGCTTCGCTTAGCGGCATCGATCAAGTCTTTTCTACTTATCGACAAGGGTTTACCCGTACTTTCCTCATCCCCTGTAAACGCCACAATGATTTGTGCATCATCCAACAGTCCGTTATCCGAAAGTGCCTTTAGGGCGTAAAGCACGATGACATCTCCTCCTTTCATGTCATTTCCGCCAGGAGCATGGGCAACGCTGTCGTTTACCATTTCAAAGGTCTGGAATGGACTATCTTCTTCAAAAACAGTATCCAAATGACCAATGAGCAATAACTTCTTTCCTTTCTTTCCTTTTGTTTCGGCAAAAAGGTGACCTGCACGATTCATTTCAGACGGCATTTCTATCCATTTGGTCTCGAATCCAATGTTGTCAAAAGCATCCTTAAACACCATTCCCACTTCTTTAACCCCTTTGGCATTGAGGGTACCACTATTGATGTTGACCACCTTTTCCAAAAAATCGATGGCCTCGGTATTGTTCCTTTCGATGGTGGAAACAATCTTTTTTTCGGTTCTTGAAAGTTTTTGTGCTGAAATGGAAGCCGTAAGCAAAACAGCTAACAGGGTCGAGTAATATTTGAATGTCATGGTTGGTAATTTTGTTTGACAAGTTATCAATTTAGATTGAAAAGCCCACACGAGAAAATAGCCTCTACTCAAATTGAATGGCCTTTACCGGAGTAATCTTGGTAATGATATAGGACGGAATCAGCAGCATTAACAAACAAAGTAGCATCACCCCTAGATTCAATAGTACGATGGTCGGTAAATCCATATGCACGGGAATGTAATCGATATAATATTCTTCCGGGTTCGGGAATTTGAACATGCGGTACTTATCCTGAAGAAAGATGACGCCCAACCCTATGAGGTTGCCCCAAAAAAGTCCAATGGCGATCAAATAAGCAGCGTTGTACAAAAATACTTTTCGGATGCTCCAGTTAGCAGACCCCAATGCCTTCAGGATACCGATCATTTGGGTCCGTTCCAAAATCAAGACCAGTAATGCGGTAATCATGTTGATACCGCCAACGATAATCATAATGCCAATAATTAGGGCAATATTAAAATCAAAAAGGCCTATCCATTCAAAAATGCGGAAGTACTTGTTTTTGATGTTTTGGGTATCCAGAACGGAAACCGTCTTCCCATAAATCTCATTGCTCTTTTCCTCCAACTGGTCAAAATCATCAATAAAAACCTCAAAGTTTCCAATTTGATTGTCTTCCCATCGGTTCATCAACTGGATGTGGCGGATATCCACGAACACATAGGTTTCATCAAACTCTTCAAAACCGCTATCGTAGATGCCCACAATTTCGAACCTACGATTGTTCGGCGGCTTGGAAGCATCCCCATCCCTCAGAAAAAAGGAAAAAAAACTATCGCCAACCTTCAACCGCAGCCTGTTGGCCATTAAACTGGATATGAGCACTTCCTCGTTGAGTTCACCGCTATAATCGGGTAGTCGGCCATCCACCAAATATTCCTTAAAAGTGCTCCAATCGTAATCGGTACCCACTCCTTTGGCGAGCATGCCCTCAAACGTATCCGCAGTTCGGATAATCCCACCTTTGGTGGCCACCGCTTGCACATGCCTCACCCCTTCTACATTCTTAAACTCAGGATAGAAATCTTGGTTAATTGAAACTGGGGTCAAGGAGAGTTCGGAATTATTGTTATCGAAATTGGAAATTTGGATATGGCCGTTAAAGGCAGCAACTTTTTCGCGAATTTTGTTCTTGAGGCCAACACCTGTGGCGATGGCAATGAGCATCATCACCACACCGATTGCGATTGCGGCGATGGCAATTTTTATTATCGGGGCGGAAATACTAATTTTATGTTCCTTCCCTGTAATCAGGCGTTTGGCTATAAATAATTCTAAATTCAACGAATGCCCATTTTATCTAAGATCAAAAGTACAGTTTTATTGTTGTTTTTGGTGTTTTCCGCCTGCAAGGGACAACAAAAAGATACCGATGCCATTTCGGCGGTGATAACCAATGCCCCGGCACCTATAATAGTGGCGGCCAATCGCACTGAGGCTTACCTGCCGCTACTGCAAGGAAAAAAAGTGGGTGTTGTGGCCAACCCGACTTCGGTTGTCTTCCACAAAAATGGATCTACCCATTTGGTGGACTCCTTGCTCTCCTCTATGATTGAGGTCAAGAAAGTCTTTGCTCCGGAACATGGATTTCGAGGTACGGCGGATGCCGGAGAACATGTTAAAGATGGTGTAGATACCCAAACCAACTTGCCCATTATTTCACTCTACGGCAAAAACCGTAAACCTGCGCCTGAGCAATTGAGCGATGTAGACGTTATTGTCTTCGATATTCAAGATGTAGGGGTTCGCTTTTACACCTATATTGCCACCTTGCAATTGGTGATGGAGGCCTGCGCCGAAAACAACAAACCGATAATCGTTTTGGACCGACCCAACCCAAACGGACATTATGTGGACGGCCCCACCATGCTAGAAGAGCACACCAGCTACTTGGGCATGAACCCCATTCCGTTGGTATATGGGATGACCATGGGCGAATACGCCCAAATGCTCAACGGCGAAGGTTGGCTGGAAAACGGAAACAAAGCTGATTTGACCGTGATTGCATTGGAAAACTATACCCACCAATCCGAGTACCAACTTCCTATTCGGCCTTCCCCCAATTTGCCCAACGATATCTCCATCAACCTATATCCCAGTTTGGGATTATTTGAGGGCACTAATGTAAATGCCGGTCGCGGTACCGAATTCCAGTTCCAACGTTATGGGGCTTCATTTATGGATAGCACAAAGTATGATTTTAGCTATGTTCCCGAACCCAACTTTGGGTCCAAATACCCAAAAGAGGAAGGAAAAACCTGTTATGGCCGTGATTTGTCCCATGTGCCACGAATGAGCGAAGTTTCCATGGAATGGATCATCGACGCATACAAGAATACCTTGGACAAATCCAAATTCTTTTTAACGGACGGATTTACCAAACACGCAGGCACTCCCCTTCTTCAACAACAGATTGAGAATGGAATGACGAACAATGAAATCAAGGCCACTTGGCAAGCGGATTTGGAAGATTTCAGAAAAATTAGAGCGAAGTATTTGATTTATGATTGAATCTTTGATTGGTTTGGACTGTTGGGTTATTTGTTTTTGGTTGATAGGTGAAGGGTCAATGGCAAAAGGTTCTCGACTGCGCTCGAACTGATAATTGGCAACTGCTGGTTGTTTGCTGTCGTCTGATGTCTTTGTTCTTGAGTCTTGTCTTTGACTTTTGGATGATTTGGTTATTTGTTAATGGTTAACTGCTTACTGTCTACTTATTTCAAGACACCTTATCCCTCCGTTGTAGGCCTCCTATATTTATGAAAAGGTTGTTTTAGAAGCCCTTTGATGCTACTGTTCTCCTTTTCATCAGGAAACGTATCGACGCCATAAACGATATTCTTGGGGTCCATGGACATATACGTGCCGAACAATCGGTCCCAAATAGAGAATATGTTCCCATAATTGGAATCGGTATAGGGCAATTGATAATGATGGTGCACTTTGTGCATATCCGGGCTCACGATAATCCAGCTTAGCGCGGTATCCACCTTTCTTGGCAAACGGATATTAGCATGGTTGAATTGTGAAAACACTACCGAAAGACTCTGGTACAGCATGATGATTCCTATGGGCGCACCTACTACGAGCACCCCGACCAAGGTAAAGAAATAACGAATCAAACTTTCCAAGGGATGGTGGCGATTGGCGGTTGTGGTGTCCACATTATGGTCGGAATGGTGCACCAAATGTACCATCCACAACGGTTTTACCTTATGCTCTACCCAATGCGCCGTGTAAGCTCCTATCAAGTCCAACAACATTACGCCAAGAACCACATAAAGCCACAAGGGCATTTCTGGTAACCAGTTAATAATACCAAACTGGTTCTCAATCGCCCAATCCGAAGATTTGAGCAGCAAAAAAGCCAGCGGAAAGTTCACGATAATCGTGGTCATAGTAAAAAAGAAGTTGGGAACAGAATGTTTCCATTTTTTGTAAGGTATGTTGAACAAGGGCACAATCCCTTCCAAAATCCAGAAAAAAGTTATTCCGCCCACCAATATCAAACTACGGTGCCAAGAGGGAATGGTCTCGAAATATGAAATAAGCTGCTCCATACTATCAAATATATGAAATCGTCAAATTTTTATCGCCTTTTTCATTTCCTCGACAATGTTAAAGGCGGCTGGGCAAATCGCCACATTTTTTAAGGTAAGATTGGCAATTTGTTGGAACTTCTTTCTATCTGTATGTGGAAACTCTCGGCAGGCCTTGGGGCGTACATCGTAAATGGAACAGTAGTTATCCTCTCCCAAAAACGTGCAGGGCACAGACTGAAGCACGTAGTCATTCTCTTCATCGACCCTTAAAAAGTCATCGATAAACTGGGAAGGTTTCATTCTAAAATGTTTGGCAATGCGTTCAATATCCGCATTGGTGAACAAGGGCCCGGTGGTTTTGCAACAATTGGCACAAGTAAGGCAGTCCGTGCGTTCAAACTCATCCTCGTGCAATTTCTGCATAGTGTAATCCAAGTCCTTGGGAGGGCGCTTTTTTAACTTGGCAAAGAATTTTTTGTTTTCGGAATGTTTCTCCCTAGCCTTTTGTGGTAAATCCCTGAGTGTTTTATCCATAGCACACAAACTTATCCATTTTAAACGTCCTGCTGAACTTGTTTCAGCATCTCATCACCTTGATACAACTAACGCATTTGGATGAGACCCTGAGACGGGCTCAGGGTGACGTACATCTTTATGTGCAATGCAAAGGATTCAAGCACAAACTTATCTATTTTAAACCTTTCAATACAATTAAAGTCCCACCTTTGCAGAAACAAACCCGAACTATGGCAGATGTTTTTGGAATGGCCCTACTGGATTACCAAAATGGGGATTATACAGAGGACATAAAAACCTATTCATCTTTGGATGAAGAAGATGTGATTCCCGTTCCCTATTTGTTCCGAACGTTTGATGAGATGCCCAAAATTGAGCAAAAGGCACTCCAGTTGGCGCACGGAAAGGTACTGGACATAGGTGCGGGGGCTGGAAGCCATGCTCTTTACCTTCAAAACAAGGGATTGGACATAACTGCCTTGGACAGTTCCGAAGGTTGCATCGAGGTTTGCCGAGAACGTGGGGTAAAATCAACCGTATGCAGTCCTATTTTGGATTATTCTGACGAAAAATATGACACCCTATTATTGTTGATGAACGGCATCGGTTTGTCGGGCAAACTCAACAATTTGAGCCGTTTTTTACAACATTTGGCCTCATTATTGCTGCCCAATGGTCAGATTTTGATGGATTCTAGCGATATTATCTATATGTTTGAACAGGATGAAGATGGTGGGTATTGGATTCCCAATGATGGAAACTATTATGGAGAAGTTACTTTTGAATTGGAATACAAAGGACAAAAAAGTAATGCTTTTGACTGGGTTTATGTCGATTTCAATACCTTGCAAAACGCTTGTGATTCCAATGGTTTTGACTGTGAACTTTTAAAATCCGGTGAGCATTACGACTATTTAGCCAAGCTCACATTAAAAGCATAATAGATTCCAATGTGAAACGTTTTAGTTAATATTGCCTTGTTATGAAAAAAATTGCTCTCTACATTTTAGTCTGTTTTGGATTACTGCTAAGCTGTTCCAAGGATTTAGACAACTCATCTACAGATTCCAATGCCAGTCTCAAGGCGGGAAACCGTTTATCCACAGGCGCATCTGCCAGAGATTTGCTCTCCAATGAAAATTATGACCAACTCCTGATAGAAATCGCCTATGTTGCAGGTTTTGAACCCACTTTTGAAGCCATATCCAATTTTGAAGATTTTTTACTAGCGAGAACGTACAAGGAAAATATTGAGTTTAAGTTCACCTCACTTTCTACACCTTCGGAAGAAACATTGACTTTGGAAGAAGTTATAGACCTAGAACAAGAGAACAGGACCCAATACAATAACGGAAATACCTTGGCCGTATATATTTATTTTGCGGATGCTCCGGCTGATAGCGACGATAAAGATGAAGGGCTTGTTACCCTTGGTGCCGTATATCGCAACACGTCCATGGTTATTTACCAATCTACCGTAGAAGACATTGCAAGCAGAAGCGCTTCTGTAAACATTGCCGATGTTGAAACAGCCACTTTGTTGCATGAGTTCGGGCATTTATTCGGTCTGGTCAATTTGTCAACCCAATCCGTGAACGACCACGAAGAAACCAGCATCAACGATAATGGAGAGGAAGAAGGAAACAACCACTGCAATGTGAATGGCTGTTTAATGCGTTCAGAGTTGGAATTTGGAAGTTCATTATTAAAACAGATGGAGAAAAATGCATCTAAGGGACTTGCTGCTATCCCCAGTTTGGATGCAGAATGTATTTTGGATTTGCAAAAATATGGTGGACGTTAATCTTTAGATCTAAGGAATGTTCAAATACTTATGGGTCTGTAGGGAAACTTTCCATTTTGGGTGTTTCATCACATAGTCCACAATTAGCGGAACCATTTTGTCGCGAACACTCCATTCTGGCTGTAAATATAGAATGCAATCCTCGCCTACCTTTGCTGCCTGTTCTTCTGCGAAAATAAAATCGTGTTTATTAAATACGATTACCTTGAGTTCGTGCGCTTTTTCATAAATATCACCTACGGGAAGTTTAATCTTCTTGGGCGAAAGGCAAATCCAATCCCATACCCCGGTCAAAGGATAGGCACCTGAAGTTTCGATATGAATCGACATATTTTTGTCCTTTAGCCCTCGGGTCAACGGCCCCATGTCCCAAGTAAGCGGTTCACCGCCTGTAATTACGATGGTGTCCGAGTATTTTTCGGCATTGGCAACAATGCTGTCTATCGCTGTCGGGGGATGTGTTTCGGCATTCCAGCTCTCTTTCACATCGCACCAATGGCAACCCACATCGCAACCGCCCACCCGTATAAAATAGGCCGCCGTACCTTTGTGGAATCCTTCCCCTTGAATGGTATAAAATTCTTCCATCAGGGGCAGCATTAAGCCCTTTTCCACCAAATCCATCACGTTTTCTTCTGCCATGGTGCAAAGATAATGCGAAGAAATTGCATAACCGTGCTACTTGGTCTCATTATTGCTTTAAGGTAAAATGCCCCTTTTTTCGATGCAGATTACCATTTACATCTACCAACTCCAAAACATACCAATAATCTGATGGTGGCAAAACCGCACCATTGAACATTCCGTCCCAGCCCTCAATCATTGGATTTTTTTGGGCAAGCAACCTTCCGTAGCGATCAAATATGTGAAAGGTTCCTTGCTGATAATATTCTTCCGTAACCCCTAAAATTGCAACTTCATCATTGACACCATCACTGTTTGGCGTAAAAAACTTGGACACACCTATGACACCTATACTGATTTTGTCCGATCCACAACCATTAACATCGGTGACATATAAAGTGTGCAGCCCGGGTTCCACAGCTGTAAAAACACCTTCAGGTTGGCTGTTGAATGTATCATCCAAAGAAAATACATAGTTTCCAAGGCCCAGTTCTCCATTTTGGTGTGTTACGGTAATTGTACCTGTTTCACCATCATCATCAACCTTTATAAATTGGGGCAATAAAGCTGGGGGATTAGACTCATTTACCCGGAAGGATATGGGCTCCGAAACACAACCGTATTCCGAAATTGCCACAACACTGTACACCCCTTGCTGGGATAAACTGATGGTTATATCGTTTCCTATCATTTGATTGCTATCATCATACCATTCATATTGATAGTTCCCGTTTGAAGACAATGGCAGCACCAATACATTTTGGCCTGTACAATACGTATACTCCTCTTCCATTTGAAAAGATGGAATGGGATTTACGGTAAGTAATAGATGTGGCCCTACGCCATAGCAAGTGCCCGATTGCTCATCTTCCACTCGAACAAATAGGGTTTGGCTAAACGGCGTTGAGTTGGTATAATTGTTTGGGTCAGTGATTGCATTTCGATTGAGGTAAGCATCATCTTGATTTTGATAAAAATAAAAGGATAAATTTTGACCACTCGGAAACTCCGAAAGTATAGTATCTGCAGCCTCACCCAAATCAAAGGAAGATAGCCCATCCGAGTCCAACTGATCACAGACTTGTTGTTCAAATTGATAATTCTGAGGCAACGAGGTCGTAGTCACATTCAAAAACAAGTGGCCCACCGAATAACAATATTCCCCAGTGCCCTCAGCTCTAAAAAAGAGTTCATCGGCAACGCTATTATTAAAAAGCGTCGTTGATTGTGGATTCACATTATTTTGCGCATCACTTTCTGATAAATGAAATGTGATGTCCAAATTGACATAATCCTCACTGATGAGATACAGATACTGGGTCAGGTCAAAATCTGTAAAACCATCAAGCATATCATCAGCATCACAATTGGAAATGGTAAATCCATCATTAATAAAAGGTTTAAGCTTTACAACAGCCTCCACCGCTATCCGTTCTCCGGTTAAGCATCCATTGTAGGATGCCAAGGCATAATACGTGGTATTATCGGTCAGCCATGTTGTTTGAAACGTATCTCCAGTTGCCACGGGGCTGCCTCCTGTTTCCGTATCGAACCATAAAATATCGCCCATGCTCGACTCCGCTTGCAACGTTACCATACCCGGCCCACAAATAGTTCCCGGGCTTACTTGCAAAATTTGTGGCGTAGTAAGTTTGGTACTGGCCGAAAGTGTAAGTGTTGGGTCTCCTGGCATTCCGCCATACTCCACAATGTATCCTTTGGGCTGGTAATCTCCCACTGCATCACCCGCAATGGGCAAATCATTCCAAGAACCTATAATTCCCACACCTGGAGCTGTAATATGGGCATAGTCCTCATCTATCAGGTTATTGGGCTCATTGGTGTTCCAAAAAGCAAAATTTGGTGAACTGCCCGTCGATAGTCCGTTCCAAAACACTGTTCCTGCTTCAGGACCTGTTGCCCATTTCCATACGCCTTCGACCTCTTCGTCCGTACCCCCAATCCAACCGGTACCTGCAGCTTGTTCGCCTGTAAGTTGAGCTTCGGCATCAGAAGATATTGTTGTCAAGTACCCTTGTAATCCAAAATAGGTTCTGTTTTCTGCAGCAACTTTGGCATCATCCCATCTAATTCCAAGAGCTGGAACATATTCATAGTAATGTCCCGTTTCGGGTAAATAGTTAGCGCTTCCTATGGTAAATGAAAAATATTTTTCTTGTGAAGGGGACTCTGATGAACTTTCAAATACTACATCTTCCACTGCTGCTATTAAATCGGTATAGGCCACAGGAGTGCCTCCTGGTCCCATTAAGGTAAGTTTTCCCTCCTGATTATCCCAGCTGGTGGCCACCATAGGATGATTGTTTTCCAGTCTCAAAATATCAGCCCCTCTTTGATACCCGGTGGAAATTTGAATATAAAATGCATCAATCTCAGTGTCGTCCGGGTCGATTATGTTAAATGAGGTTGTTATTGATATTGAAGTTTGTGGGCAATACACCTGATCTCCCTCGGCCATTACCTCGGGAGCCAAATTATTTTGTGCTTGAACATAAAAATTCAATGGTAAAAAAAACATAAGAATGGTGAGCAGCCCCACTCTTCCAAAGCAAAAAAAACCAATCTCCTTTGTTGAGTTCATGCTATAGCGTCCTTAATTATTGAAAATGATGAAGCTGGAGATGGTTTCCAATTATATCTGTTCATCGTTGCATATCCTCGATAGGCAACCATTTATTTTACAGCAATAACATCAATTTCTATGCTACCATTGGCAGCAAGTCCCTTGGCGGCAAAAGTGGTTCTAGCGGGTTTCTTTGTAAAATATTGGGTGTAAATTTCATTGAAAACGGCGAAATCTTCAATTTCAGCCAAGATTACAGTACACTTCACCACATTGGCCAAAGTCATCCCGTGTTGTGCCAAAACCGCCTGAATGTTTTTTATGGCTTGTTCCGTCTCAGCTTGAACCCCTCCTTCGACAAGTGTCCGAGTCGTGTGGTCCATCCCTATTTGCCCTGCCAAAAAATACATATTGCCAGCCTGTACAGCATCACTGAAAGGAGCATTTTGCTTTTTGGGCTCGTGCGATTTATGGAAAATTATTTCTGTGTTCTTTTGTGCGTGGCAAGTGCTCATTGCCCCACTCATCAAAATAGCAAGCAGGGCATAGTGGAAAGGTTTCATAATCTCGTTTTTAGTTTTGCCTAAAATTACCCTATTTTTATCGGAAATTGAACCGTATGGGCCGCAAAGAAAAATTCTTTGAGCATATAGAACAAGGATACACCACAAAGGGCGACTATATTACCGTAGGTGCCGGAATGTTGGATGGTGAAACCTTGACCAACGCTTATATCAAGATTCCATTAAAAACCATGAACCGTCACGGGCTGATTGCCGGTGCCACCGGTACTGGGAAAACCAAAACATTGCAAGTGTTGGCCGAAAACCTTTCCGACAAAGGTATTCCTGTATTGTTGATGGACCTCAAAGGTGACCTCAGCGGTATTGCCCAACCCAGCCCTGGACATCCGAAAATTGATGAGCGCCAAGAAAAAATCGGTCTTCCGTTTGAAGCCAAAGGATTCCCCGTGGAAATCATGTCGCTCTCGGAACAAGATGGCGTTCGCTTGCGGGCGACCGTTTCCGAATTCGGACCGGTTTTACTTTCCAGAATTCTAGACCTTTCTGTTACGCAAGAAGGAATAGTTGCCGTGATTTTCAAATATTGCGATGACCATAAAATGCCTCTTTTGGATTTGAAAGATTTTAAAAAGGTATTGCAATATGCCACTGGGGAAGGCAAAGAAGAGTTCCGAAAAGAATATGGACGCATCTCCACAAGTTCCACAGGAACCATTTTGAGAAAAATCATCGAATTGGAACAGCAGGGTGCCGACCTTTTTTTTGGAGAAAAATCGTTTGATGTAGAAGATTTGGTTCGGATTGATGAAAATGGACGCGGTTATGTAAACATTATCCGTTTGACCGATATTCAGGACCGCCCCAAACTTTTCTCAACATTTATGTTGAGCCTATTGGCCGAGATTTACTCTACTTTTCCCGAACAGGGGGACAGCGACAGACCAGAACTGGTGTTGTTTATAGATGAGGCCCATTTGATTTTTGACAATGCCAGCAAGGCACTTTTAGATCAGATTGAAAGTATCGTAAAACTGATACGCTCCAAGGGGATAGGGCTTTATTTTGTGACCCAAAACCCTACCGATGTGCCCGACGATGTATTGGCACAATTGGGATTGAAGGTGCAACATGCCCTACGCGCATTTACGGCCAAGGACAGAAAAGCCATAAAGCTCACGGCACAAAACTATCCTATTTCCGATTATTACGATACTGCTCAAGTATTGACTTCATTGGGAACGGGAGAAGCCTTGATATCTGCCCTGGATGAAAAAGGACGACCAACGCCTTTGGCAGCCACCATGATGCGTGCACCCATGAGCCGCATGGATATCTTAAGCGATTCCGAAATCAAAGATGTGTTGGGCAAATCCAAACTCATGGAAAAATACAATGAGGAGATAGACCGGGAAAGCGCTTACGAAATCCTCACCGAAAAAATTGAAAGGGCCGAGAAAGAAGCTGAAAAAGAAGAAGAAAAATCAACCTCCCACAGATCCTCCGGTAGAAGAAGTACTCGAATGAATCCAGTTGTAAAGGTACTGACCAGTGCTACGTTTATAAGAGGAGTTTTGGGAGTATTAAAAAAAGTGATTCGATAATTTATATGAAAAAGATAAGCAGAGTTATTGCCCTAGTTTTGGGATTTGTATTGATTCATTCTTGCCAAAAGGATACTACATTTTTAATTACGGAAACAAGCGTTGGTCCACTGACCAAATCAACCGCAGTCAGGGAAATGGAGTCTACCTTTGTAAATGATTCCGTAGTGGGAGATACCGTTCGAATCAATTTAGGTGTTTCCCCCAAGAAAATCGAAATTTATGAAAAAGGGGGCAAACACCTTTTAACGCTTACCGCAAACTCTGACAGTATTCCTACCGTTGAGAATGTAAGGGTTATGGACCCACGATATGTCACCGAAAAAGGGATAGGGTTAAAAAGCACCTTTAAAGACATCCAAAACAAATATGACATTAAAAAAATTGTGACCACTTTGAACAGTATTGTGGTTTTTCCTAAGGGGAGCAATCTCTATTTTACCATTGACAAGGAACAGCTACCCGAAAATTTACGGTTTTCCACATCGGATATTGAAGCAGTGCAAATTCCCGATGATGCAAAAATCAAATATTTAATGTTGGGTTGGGAGTAGCGGAAAGGAAACTAAACCAGTCCATATTTTTCTCGATTGGCCAAAACCTTCGGACTATTGTCGTGCATCCACTCGGCCAGTTCCAACAATTTTTCCACATACGATTGTCCAAATTCGGTAAGGCTGTACTCCACACGGATAGGTACTTCTGGAAAAGCCTTTCTTGCAATGTAACCGTCAGCTTCCAGTACTTTTAAACGCTGGCTCAATACTTTATTGGAGATTCCATAAACGTATTTTTGGAGCTTGTTGAACCTGAGTACGGGAAAATACCCCAACCAAAGAAGAATCAAAATACTCCATTGATCGGAAGCCACGGACATTACGTCTCTGACCGGGCAAAGCTCGGGCGGGTTCTTATGGTCAATGTGGCCAAACATTTTTTCTAATTTTTTCACCATTCTAACTTTCTGATAATCAGCAATAGTTTCCATAAATACACTTGGTTTTCAATCCGTCACTTCTTTTCTGTTCTAAAAGTAATATGTACTTTTAGTATCAAATTAAGAGTAAGTTACAAAAAGTAACCTGATGAAGAAACTATTTCATAAAGTTATGCCCTTGGCTTACGGGCAATACTTCAATGCTTACAGCCTTATTGCGCCCACAAAAGCAGCTGACAGTGCATTTCACGTTTTTTGTACCGTACGAAAAGGAAGGGTAAAGCCCGAGCAGGCTGCATATCTGGACAATTTTAAGCTCACTGTTGAAGAAGTTGCAGGACACAAAATACAGTCTTACCAATGGCCAGGGAACAAAGAGACGGTATTACTGGTTCATGGATGGGAAAGCAACACCTTTAGGTGGCGTAATCTCATCAAAAAACTCAGAGAAGCGGACTTTAACATCATTGCGTTTGACGCTCCATCCCACGGTTACTCTTCTGGTAAACATTTGTATGTTCCCTTGTACGAGGAGGCCGTTAATCATATGGTAAAAAAGTACAACCCCAAGCACCTTATTGGACATTCGGTAGGTGGCATGACCATTATTTACAATCAGTATAAAAACCCAAGTGACGATGTAGAAAAAATGGTCACCATTGGATCCCCTTCGGAATTCCATGAGATTGTGGGCCAGTTTCAACATATTCTAAAGTTCAATAATCGGGTGATGAAACACTTGGATAACTATATTTACAATCGTTTTGGATTCAAGATTGATGAATTCTCAACTTCCAAGTTTGCCCAAGCCATTAGTAAAAAGGGGCTATTGTTTCATGATAAGTATGACAAAATCACTCCCTATCATGCTTCTGTGGCAATAAACAAGAACTGGAAAGGCAGCAAACTGATCAGTACCGAAGGTTTGGGACATTCTATGCATCAAGCTGATGTCAACGATCAGATCGTCTCATTTTTGGAAGCTTGATAAAGTTATCCTAAATTTCAGAAAAAATAGACCATGCAAAAAATAACACCTTTTCACGTTGCCGTACCCGTACATAATTTGGAACAATGTCGAACCTTTTATCGTGATGTGCTCGGCTGTGAAGAAGGCAGAAGTGCCGAACAATGGGTTGATTTTAACTTTTTTGGGCATCAATTTGTGATTCACTACAAACCAAAATCCGAAGAAGACACGCACACCAACCCTGTTGATGGCAAAAATGTGCCTGTACCCCATTATGGTGTTGTTTTGCCGTGGGAAACCTTTCAAACATTTTCCAAGGATTTGATTGAAAAAGGAATTGATTTTGTAATTGAACCTTATATTCGATTTAAAGGTGAACCCGGTGAACAGGCCACTATGTTCTTTTTAGATCCAGCAGGCAATGCGCTGGAATTCAAAGCTTTTAAGGATATGGGACAGTTGTTTGCCAAATAGTTCAAACCAAGTTGATTCCTTTTCTCTTTACCCAGATCTGGGCAAATATGATATTGGGCACCCAACAGAGCCAAGCCACTATTTTATAGGCCAATAAGAATTCTCCGAATACCATGGTGAGGACCGGCAACCATATACGCAAGGTTACCGCGGCAAAACAAGCGGCATAGCTATAAATCATCATACCTTGATGCAATGAAAGGTCCTTGTTTTTTATGGCGATATATGCCCTACTGGTTGTAAAGAGCCAAATGACACCAAGGCTTATAAAACCAATAGATGACACCATACCTCCTGTGGCAAAAAATCCAAGATATACTCCGCACAGTCCACTGATCAAAGCAGAGGCCACATAAACTTTACCAAGGTTTCTATGTAGTTTTAAACGTTTTGACCGAAGCTTTTTACTGAACTGAGACCAGCCCACCAATAACGCCACCCCTCCAAAAACAATATGTCCATAAAAGGCAATCTTCCATACCGGACTGGACAGTACATCGGCGGACTTGCTTAACAATACACCAAAATCATCCGAAGCAAATACATAGACCAGAGGGTACAAACCTATCCCAATGGCCAGAAAGACGAAAACCACCCAAGCTACTTTGTTTCTTACCGTTTGAGCCATAATGCCTTGTTTAGCAAGAGGTAAGTTATCGATATTTCGACAACAAAAGCAAGAATTTGGACGGTATTTCGTTATAAGTATATAATATGTACAATTAATTCGAACCCAAATCCTACTGTTATGAAGACAATTCTACTTTTGGTCACTCTTATTTTTTCTGCTATGGCCGTATCCAGTTGCACCAATGACGAAGGTGATACTGAGTTTGAACATCTAAACCCCGAAGAGGAGCAACAAATGGCTTTAAAAGCAGATCAGGAAAATGTAAACTAAAGTTTGCTAAGCGTTATGGCGCTCACGTGCCAACAAGGTGTTCTTGAGCAGCATGGCAATGGTCATGGGCCCTACTCCCCCAGGCACAGGAGTGATAAAAGATGCTTTTTTACTCACATTTTCAAAATCCACGTCCCCTGTAATGTAGTATCCTTTTTCGCGGGATTCATCGGGAACACGGGTAATACCTACATCAATAATCGTCACACCATCCTTGACCATATCGGCTTTTAGGAATTTTGGAACCCCTAAAGCAGATATCACTATATCCGCTTGAAGTGTCAATTCCTTTAAATTTTTGGTTCTACTATGTGCCAGGGTAACAGTGGAATTTCCTGGATTTCCCTTTTGGCTCATTAAAATGCTAATAGGCCTTCCAACAATATGGCTCCTACCGATAACCACGGTGTGTTTCCCTTCGGTTTCCACCTTGTAACGCTTCAACAATTCCATAATTCCAAATGGAGTGGCGGAAATAAAGGTCTCCATATCCAAGGCCATTTTCCCAAAATTGGTCGGATGGAAGCCGTCCACGTCCTTATCAGGGTCTACGGCCATCAGCACTTTTTCCTCATCAATATGTTTGGGCAAGGGAAGTTGAACAATATAACCGTCAATATCCGCATTGGCGTTAAGTTCAGCCACCTGCTTTAGCAGTTCCTCCTCTGTGGTTTCCTCTGGAAGATGAATCAAAGTGGATTCGAAACCTATTTTTTTACAGGAACGCACTTTACTGCCCACATAGGTGAGGCTGGCACCATCGTTACCTACCAAAACGGCTGCCAGATGGGGGACTTTTTCGCCCCGTTCTTTCATTTGCTCCACCTCAACGGTGATTTCTTCTTTTATCTGGTTCGATACTTTTTTTCCGTCAAGGATTTCCATGGATTATGTTGGCTTTTGGTTCTGACTTCTGACTTCTGACTTCTGACTTCTGACTTCTGACTTCTG